>Ga0114915_1000295_pt1 | contig 23130 bp, 17 predicted proteins | sample MalvirAntarct_55_FD_87288 | JGI IMG/M metagenome (GOLD analysis project Ga0114915, IMG submission 87288) | Marine viral communities from the Global Malaspina Expedition - Malaspina viral metaG Antarct_55 | ecosystem: Environmental > Aquatic > Marine > Oceanic | place: South Georgia Island...
AACATCGCTACTACCGACCAGACGTAAGACCGCTTTTTGATCAGTCGCCCCCAGGCCTCTCCGAAGCTGAGTGAGCTGTTTTCAGCGGATGCGGTGGGCATTTTATTAAAAAAAATAAGGAGCCAGATTACAACCAGAAACAAAGCTACCCCTACATAGGGGCCCATCACACCCGTTAATTCTTCGGACTGAATGGCTTGCAATTGCTCGGGCGACATGGATGCGCGCTCGGCTTCGCCTGCTACGTTGAGTTTTGAAAGAATAAATAGTTTGCTCAGAAGTACCCCAATGATAGAACCGATGGGGTTGAACGACTGCGCCAGATTGAGCCGCTGGGTTCCGGTTTCTTCGGGTCCCATGGCGATAATGTAGGGATTGGCCGAAGTTTCGAGTAGCGACAATCCACCCGCCAGAATAAAAAGTGCCGCCAGGAAATGCCCATATACCATGGTTTTGCTAGCGGGGTAGAACAGCAAGGAACCTGCGATAAAAAGACCCAGACCAATGAGAATGCCGGTTTTGTAGGTATACTTTTTAATAAGAATAGCCGCCGGAATAGCCAGGCAGAAGTACGCTCCGTAGAAAGCGTATTGCACAAAAGTGGTCTGGAAGTCAGACATGCTCATGATCCGCTTGAACGCTGAAAGTAGCGTATCGGTCATGTTATTGGCCAGCCCCCACATCAGGAATAGGCTGGTGATGAGAACGAACGGGAGAATAGGTGTTTTTTTGAGCATTCTTTTGAGAAGCAGGAATAGAGGAAAGAATAATGGAGGAAAGGGAAAACAACCCTACATTCTACCCTTTTCGGTTTAGGTAAGTTCGCTGCTACTTTCTACCTTCCTTCATTCCTACTTATATTTACCCCATGAACGATACCCTGCAATACGATTACCGCCCCGAACATCTTACCAATTCGGAACCCAACAAATATCAGGTCGGTGACCTGCGAAAGGAAGAGATGATTCTGAATATGGGGCCCCAGCATCCGTCTACGCATGGGGTACTGAGGCTGGAGATTATCACTGATGGCGAGGTAGTAGTAGATGTGGTGCCGCACCTGGGGTACCTGCACCGTTGTTTTGAGAAGCATGCCGAGTCGTTGCCTTTTAACCAGATTATCCCCTACGTTGATCGCATGGACTATGTAGCGGCTATGAACTCGGAACATGCCTATGTAATGGGGGTGGAGCGGATGCTGGGCATCGAAAAAGATATTCCCAAGCGGGTAGAGTACATCCGGGTACTTGTGGCCGAGCTGAATCGACTGGCTTCGCACTTTGTGGCTATAGGTACCTATGCGATGGACATTGGCGCTTATACACCCTTCTTGTGGATGATGCGGGACCGGGAACAGATTCTGCGCCTGCTGGAATGGGTATGCGGGGCGCGGATGTTGTATAACTACATCTGGATAGGTGGATTATTCTACGATCTACCCGTCGGTTTTGAAGAGCGTTGCGCCGAATTTATCCGCTATCTCAAGCCCAAGCTTATCGAGCTGCAGCAGTTGGTTATCGAGAACAAAATTTTTATCCAGCGTACCGCCAATGTAGGTACCTTACCTTTACCGACTGCCATCAATTATGGCTGCACGGGGCCAGTGCTACGTGGTTCGGGGCTTCGTTACGACTTGCGGCGCGTGGACAACTACTCGGTATATCCCGAATTGGATTTTGAAATACCCATCGGCAAGGGTGAGATGGGTACCCTGGGCGATTGTTGGGATCGAAACTGGGTACGTGTAGCCGAGTGCTGGGAATCTGTAAAAATCATTGAACAATGCCTGGCAAAGCTGACCACTGACTATGCCCGCACCCGCGATTTTGATCCGCAAGCCATGGTACCTAAGAAAATTCGCCCCAAAGCGATGGATTTCTACGCCCGAGCCGAATCATCGAAGGGTGAGCTAGGCTTCTTTTTCCGCACGGATGGCCGTTCGGATATTCCGGTGCGCTGCAAGGCGCGGGCCTGTTCCTTTCACAATCTGTCGGTTATTAGTGAGATTTCGCGTGGCGGCCTGCTGGCCGACCTGGTAGCGGTTATCGGCTCGCTGGACCTGGTGATGGGCGAGGTAGACCGATAATTGTATAGGTTGTATATTCTTGCCTTCATTCTGTAAAGATTTCTAGGACCAGATACCTATAAAAAAGCCGCTTCTGATCAGGGCAGAAGCGGCTTTCATAATTATTGGGTGTCAGATTGTTAGTGCAAACTTACACATTTTCAGTTACTTCTACCAACTCGTGCTGCACAAGGTACTCGGCAATCTGCACCGCATTGGTAGCTGCGCCCTTACGCAGGTTGTCTGCTACAACCCACAGGTTCAGGGTTTTGGGCTGGGTTTCGTCACGGCGAAGGCGGCCTACAAAAGTATCATCCTTGCCGTGAGCAGTCAGTGGCATAGGGTAAAGAAAGTTCTGGGGGTCGTCCTGCACTACTACGCCATCCGTAGCTTCCAGGATAGCCCGTACTTCGGCCAGATCAAATTCATTTTCAAACTCGACGTTGACGGCCTCCGAGTGCCCACCGATCGTCGGGATACGTACCGTAGTAGCTGTGACCGCGATGCTATCGTCACCCATGATTTTCTTGGTCTCGTTGGTCATTTTCATTTCCTCCTTGGTATAGCCATTGTCGAGGAAGACATCGATGTGTGGCAGTACATTCAGGTCAATAGGGTGTGGGTAGACCTTCTTGATGGAAGTATCACCCTTGCGCTCGGCAAATAGCTGGTCCACAGCTTCCTTACCCGTACCTGTCACGGATTGGTAGGTCGATACTACCACACGCTTGATTTTATATTTTTGGTGCAAAGGATTCAGCACTAGTACCATCTGGATTGTAGAACAGTTGGGATTGGCAATGATTTTATCCTCGGGTGTCAACGTATGAGCGTTGATTTCAGGTACCACCAGCTTCTTGGTTGGGTCCATACGCCAGGCCGAAGAGTTGTCGACGACAGTAATACCTGCCTCGGCAAATTTCGGAGCCAGGTTGAGCGAGGTACCCCCTCCCGCCGAGAAGATCGCAATCGCAGGCTTGGCCTTGATGGCATCCTCAAATCCTACTACCTTCACCTGTTTACCCTTGAACGTAATTTCCTTGCCTATAGAACGTTCAGAAGCAACGGGCAGCAATTCCGTCACGGGGAAGTTGCGCTCGGCCAGTACTTTGAGGATCTCGCTGCCTACCAGTCCGGTAGCGCCTACTACTGCGATTTTCATTGTTAGAATTGATTAGAATAAAACATGAACTGGGAATTGATAAAATTGGCGCAAAAATACGAAGAATATCTACACGCTAACCTCTCAATCTAAAATCAATTGTCCCAGCGATATAGCGTAAAAGGTGTTACGCAAAAGTCCAGCCGAATGTCCCACGCATTGACATCACTGATTTCGTCGATTGGCTCAAAAAAAGATACCCCGATTTTGAGAGTGTCAGGTCGGCATTGGGCTAAAAAGCGGTCGTAGTAGCCACCGCCGTAGCCTACCCGATGGCCGCGTCTGTCATAGGCAAGCAGGGGTACCAGTACGGCATCGATTGATTGGACGTTCATCACTTGGGAAGAATAAGGGTCGGGTTCTTTTATACCCCAGCGATTAAGGGTAAAATTCGTAGTATCGTCCCAGACAAAATGTTCTATATTACGCGTGCCAGGGATCATGCGAGGGGCTACCCAAATCAAATCCGGGAGTTTGATTTGTAAGAACTGACGTAGGAGAAAGGTATCTACTTCCTTACGGGAGCCATCCGCTACAAAAGAGTGCAGGTACCTTACCGAACGTTCTGTAAGCAGTTCTGGCAGCTGGGCAGCGATGAGTGCGCTCCATTGTTCGGTATCAGCAGGAGTGATTCTACTTCTTGCTTCAAGAAAATACGCGCGACTCTGCTGCTTGGTCCAGATCACTCTTCCAGAATATTGAATTTGAAATCCAGCGGATCGAAATGGTCGAATAGGGTTTCGATAAAATTCCGGTTATTGAGATAAAAATTCAAGAAATTATCGTGACGCTCCTGCGCCGATCCATTTGGAAAAAACGTGTCTAGCAGATTTTGTAATTGCTCTATCTGGATGCCGTGTTTACGTGCCTCGGCTTTTCTGATTCGTTTTTCCAGCTTTTCCAGCGAATTGAAGAGCCGCGCCCGCTCGGCTAGTACGGCTTTTTCCATAGTCGCATCCACGTCCAAGGCTTTGTGTACTACCTTAGAAAGTACCTCAGCAAAGGCATATTTCTCCATGTCGAGCGAGAGCGGGTGCTCCGAAAGCCGCTCAACCAGATCGCGCTTCAGTTGGTGCTTTTCCTTAAAAAAATCTTCGTACGAAAACCCTAGCTTTTCGACCCGGTGGCGGTTGGCCGTGGTTACGTACAACGCAAAATTGCGTGGAATCAGCATCGGGAAAGGTACCTCGTAATGGTCAAATACGCCTTTTAGCTGTAGCCAGTAGGGTACCTCCGAAGGCCCACCGATGTAGGCTAGGTTAGGTAGAATGATTTCTTCGTACAAGGGCCTAAGTACTACATTAGGACTGAAACGCTCGGGATGCTGGGTAGCTTCCTGCCGGATTTCCGCCTCGGTAAATAGTCGATTGGTGTTGACTACTTTAAAGGTACCCTCTTCGCGGATAATGCGTTCGCGAAAATCGTCTGTCAGATAAAAGAGGTTGATCTCCCGTGCGTGGACTGGCGTATGGTAGCCGAGTTTTTCCAGGCGAGTCGTGGTTTCGGCTACCAGGCTACCGGAAGTTTGAAGGAATAGTTCATCTTCAATAACGGGAAGGAAATGCCTTTTAAGGGCTGCATCATCGGCATCTAGTGTTACCAGGCCATGGCTTCCGAATAGCTCGTGCATGTAACATCGCACGGCATCGGCCAGGGTCTGGTTCTCAAGGTAGGCTTTGCGGAAGATGGGAACGGCTTCGGGAAGTTCGCTCAGAACCGATTCAAGTTCTTTCGGGTCGAGCCGTCCCACAGCGCCATGCGGGGTACCTGACCAGGTATATCGTTGCCCGAAAAGATTAAAAGAAGCGATCTCGGCAAAGTCGTGATCTTCACTGGCCATCCAGTATACGGGCACAAAGTCGTACTCAGGATAGGCTTCTTTTAAAGCGCGCGCCAGATTGATTGTCGTCACGATTTTGTAAATAACGTAGAGCGGCCCGGTAAATATATTTAACTGGTGACCCGTAGTGACGGTAAATGTGGTTTCATTCAGCAGCAGCGAAAAGTCAGGAGCATTGGAAATCCCAGAGTACTGTTTAGATAAAACCTCCACGAGTGTGCGTCGTTTAGCGAGGTCAAAATCTGCCCGCTGCCTCATAGCTTCCTCTGCTCCTGCCAGGCTAGGAAAGACACTGTAAAAATCGCTTAGTTCGGGTTTTTGATCGAGATAGTCGAGTAGAAGCGTCGGGAATTGACCCGTAGTACGTAACGCAACAGAATGGAGTTTCATTTACTTAGCGGAGAGTTGAGCATGGGAAATGGACAAGTTGTCTTCCTTTAAAATCAATACGTTCTTTTTCATTCAAAGCGGCTTTTATAGGGTCCATATCCTGGTACTCTTTTTAAGTTTCAACCTAAGTGAGGTAGCTGGCTGCAAAATAGTTGATTTTAGAACTATTTGCCATTCCGTTAAGTTTCGGCCAGCCGAAAAGCTGTTTTAATTTGGGGCAATTTGTACAAAAAAGCCGATCCTTAATTAGAATCGGCTTTCTCAACGTAGTAGTCGTATTGGTTCTTAGTTGCGCGGACCGGAGCCCGAACAGTCTTGGTTTTCTACTATCCTATCTGACGACGGTATAGAAAACATTTCTTAAAAAATGTACCTGTTCTCGGCCAGCATGGCATCGGCAATGCGACGACGGGCCGCTTTCAGGTTCATCGGATCAATTTTGGTAAAACGCTTAAGGCCCATCAGCATGACACGGAGCTCATCGCCTTCGGCAAAAGAGGTAATGGCCGAGCGACCCGCCGAATTGATTTTGTCAACGGCCTCGTGCAAATATACCAGCGCCATGTCTTTGGGCAAGGCTACGGCTGCTTCGCCATTCAGACCAATGAGCTTTTCTACCCGCAGCAATGCAGACTCGGCGGCGTAGATTTCAATAATCATATCGGCCACGTCCATCAGGATTTCCTGTTCGTGCGAGAGCTTCATCATAAATTTCTGCACAGCCGCACCAGCAATCATGAGCGTGGCCTTCTTCAGGTTTTGCAGCACTTTTTTCTCTTTGGCAAAGAGTACTTCTTCGTCATCAGTACCAAAGTCGGGGATGGACATGATTTCCTTTGCTACTGCCGTTGCAGGTCCCATCAGATCCAGCTCGCCTTTCATGGCCCGCTTCAGGAGCATATCTACAATGAGGAGGCGATTGATTTCATTGGTACCTTCAAAAATCCGGTTGATGCGCGAGTCGCGGTAAGCGCGTTCCATAGGAGCATCGGCCGAGTAGCCCATACCACCATATATCTGAACGCCTTCATCAACTACATAATCAAGTACCTCCGACCCGTGTACCTTCGTGATGGCGCATTCAATTGCAAATTGTTCTACGCCTTTCAACTTAGCGTCGGCATCACTCAGGCCGTTTTCTTTCAGGGCTTCGATGGCATCATCAATATTCTGTCCGGCGCGGTAGCAGGCTGTTTCTGATACATAAATTTTGAGAGCCATTTCAGCTAGCTTATGCTTGATAGCTCCAAAACGGCCGATGGAAATACCAAACTGCTTGCGCTCATTGGCATAATTGATTGCGTGATCGAGGGTACCTTTGGCGCCGCCGAGGACGGCTACCCCTAGTTTGATACGGCCAATGTTGAGGATATTTACAGCAATCTTGAATCCATTCCCGCGGCTGGAAAGCAGATTTTCGGCAGGTATTCGGCAATCGTTAAAAAATATCTGGCGTGTATCTGAACCCTTGATACCCAGTTTTTTCTCCGGCTCATTCATCGTGATGCCACCAAAATCTTTTTCTACAATAAAGGCCGATAGATTTTTATCCGTCTCGCCGCCCTCTTCAATTTTGGCAAAGACAATGAACAAATCGGCAAAGCCTCCGTTGGTGATCCACATTTTCTGCCCGTTGAGGAGATAATGCTGGCCGTCTTCGGAAAGTACTGCTTTCGATTTGGCAGAGTTGGCATCCGAGCCTGAGTCGGGTTCGGTGAGGCAGTAAGCCGCTTTCCACTCGCCCGTAGCTAGCTTGGGCAAATACTTAGCCTTCTGCTCTTCATTGCCATAGTAAACGATAGGAAGCGTACCGATGCCTGTATGGGCCGATTGCGCTACCGAGAACGAATGGCCTGTGCCCAGACTTTCGGCTACGAGCATGGAGGTATTGAAGTTCATCCCAAAGCCGCCGTATTCTTCGGGGACCGCTGTACCCAGCAAGCCTAGCTCTCCGGCTTTATCCATGAGCGATGCCATCATTTCGGGCGACTTGGCTGCGTCGATTTCGTCTAGGTGAGGATGTACTTCCGTCCGAAGGAAATCCCGGCACGTAGCAGCAATCATACTTTGTTCCTCTGTAAACTCCTCGGGAATAAATATTTGCGAAGCGTCCGTTTCTCTAATCAGAAACTCACCACCTTTGATGGCGTCTTTATTTTCAACAGTAGACATATAAAAGTATTTTTCGGGTTTTGGAAAATCAATTGATTGGTATGCGTGCATACCTTATTAGGATAAGGCAAATATAAGTAGTTCGATAATAGTATGCAAGCATACTATTATCGAACCGGGCTTTATCGAAATAAAATTTCAGAAAGAGGATCGCTACTTTTTCATCACCTTAAAAAGCCGTAAGTACTCTCCATTGGATTCTACGCGTACAAAATAAATCCCAGCCTGAATGGATAAACCTGACAGGTCGATTTGAGCAATGGAATTATAAACCGATACCCACTTAGCCGGGATAGAAATACGCTGCCCCGATGTGTTTACCAGCGAAAATGAGTAGGTAGCTGATGATGGGCTGTCTGGAAGCTTAATGTTAAAAACATTTTCAAAAGGGTTAGGGTAGCTCTGCCAGTCGTCGAGCTTGGCGCCGATCTGGGTCGAGTCACCAGGAGAAATACTAAACCGTAAGCTATTAATCAGTACCAGCGAATCCATTTTATACGCTTTTGCATACAAGGTGTAGCTTCCTACATAAGGCGCAAAGCCGCTTTCGTCTTTAAATAAAGCGTGCGGAAACTTGGTAGCCTTAGCAGCATGACGATAAGGGCCACTCATAGTAAGGTCAACCCGATCGAATTCAAAATTACCGTATACATATACATTGAGTAGGGGAGGTAATGAACCTGCGTGGAGTGTGTCGCCTTCTCTGAGCGTACGGATAAACTGCCGGTCAATGGCACGTCCCGAGCGTAGCAGATCAAAAGTAAGACGAGGTACCTCTACCTTCAGAATAAACGGAGTTTCTACGTACCCCCCCACGTTATCGTAGGCACGAATCATAATACGGTACTCGCCTTCCTGGGGAGGGGTACCTGAGAACTCGTTGAGTGAGAAGGTAAGCCAGGTGGGCAAGTTTTGCGCCGTAATCAGAGCAATATAGCCATCGCCATCGCCAAAAATATTGGTAGGTAGGGTATATTTAAAAGGCTCATTAACTTTGGAGAACTTAACAGGGATCGTATTCTGGACGTAGGGAGCACTATTGAGAAACTGTGGCTCCACTACCTGGATCGTGAAGTAAATTTCTACAAAGGCATTAAGGTCGTCATAGGCTTTCAGCGCTACTCTGTAATCGGCCGATTGCGTGGGAAACCCTTTAAACTGCCCGTTCTGGTAGGTAAGCCAGGCGGGTAGTTCACTAGCTTCGATGCGGGTTACTGAGCCATCTTCATCGACAAACAAATCCTTGGGAATGGTATATAAGAAAGACTCATTGACGGCCGTCATTACATTAGTCAGGTTTTTCCGAACCGTAGGCGGCTTGTTGGCATTTTCACGCGTGTCGACACGTATGGTAAGGTAGGCTTCGATAGCAGCGCCCTCGTCATCGATACCCCGTACTAGCAGCCGCGAATCGCCCAGCACGGTAGGGGTACCTTTCAGCTCACCATCCTCATAACGCAACCAGCCGGGAAGCGACGGTAGCTCTACCCGTACTACACTCCCATCGCGATCGCCGAAAGTATCCATGGGTAAGCGGAAAGTAAAGGCGCGATTCACAGCGATGATCTGCATCGGCAAAGGATTTAATACATAGGGGGCCATATTGGCCGCCGCCTTCCAGTACTCGTCAGTCAGGATGTCCTCATCCAAATGTACATGTACCGGGCGCGGACCACCGCTCCCCCGAGCCAGCTTTTTCCATGTATCATAAGCCTCGAGGTCGCTCCCTGTCTTATCAATCACACGAGAAAGTCGATAAGAAACCGTATCGGTAGTCACTATAGGTACTAGAGGTTTATTAACCCACTTGGCGGCAGAAGTCCTGATCACGTCCCTTACTGCTGCCACATGCCCCGTAGTAGACAGTACAAAAACCACCATTTTAGCCCCATTTTCAAAACATTCGTCGATATGTTTGTAGAATTCACTATGGGGTAGGTAATCAGCATAGAAGACTTCGTTCATGATGGTCTGTCCAGAGCGCGTGTTACTACGGATTACATCTGTTGTCCAGCGGTGATCAAACTGGTCAGAATCGTTAATTTTCACCCCATCTGCCTTTTCACATAGGTCCCGGAAGGCTAACGTACCCCGAATGGCGCTCACATTATCAATAACTGCCCCAAATTCTGCCACATAGGGGATACTTTTATCTACTGCCTTGACTGTCTGAATCATGTAGTCGTTAAACTGCTTAAGAACCAGATGCCGATAGATGTACCAGTCCTTACCACGACGCCCGAAAAAAGACTCCTTGACATCCCAGGGTGTAACAGGAGGTAGTATTTCTTCAAAGGTTTTATAGTCGCTCCCCCAAAGTAAGTTAAGGCGGATAAGTTTCTTATATTTCCCGCGAAGCCAAGTGATATACCCCTGCTTGTAAAAAGGAGAATAGTCGAAGACTGTCATGTACGTATCCTTATGTTCGCCATCAGGAGGTACTGTAGAGTAGTGGTACCCCGCCTCTTGAGTAGGTGTGGTAACTACAGATATAAAAAGCAGGTTATTTTGCGTTTGAAGGAACTTATAGCGTTCTGTTACTTGCTTTACAAAGTCGGCTGCTAGGTTGACGGAGGGCTGATGCAAATAGCTAAAAAAAGTGGATTGATACACCTCTTCTAAGGGATTCTGGCGATAATCTTTCATACTCTCGGCTTGGGTCCAAAAACCTTTTATGACATTGTTATTTCGCCCTAGCATAATGCGAATAGCCACTTTGAGGCCCAGATCGGTAGCAAGCTTAATTTCACTATCGTAACGGTACCAGTCTCCCGGTCCCGTAGGTGAATCTCTATAAACTTTGTCCCAGTGTACTGTAAGCAGTACTGAATTCATACCCGCGGCGGCAGCCTGCCTGATTACATCGAGTTCGAAATCCTTCTCTTGTGAAAGATTGAGTAGCATGAGCGAAAAATACCGCTGCTTATCATTGTCGCTGCCCGGTTGCTGAGCAAATGACCGACAGGCTGTCCCAATAATAAAGACCCCCCATAGACATCCGGTTAGACAAAGTTGTTTCAACCTACCAGGTGCGTAGAATAGCTTATGCATACTTTCTTGATACTTCTAAATAAATCCAACATCGGGTGATGATCTGGTATCCACTCTCGTCTCAATAATAGAGAGACTCCCCGTACAACGAATAAAAAGCATTTTTCTATAAGTCTGTCGGAGTAATTAGCGAACTTAAGATAAAGGTAACAGAATCCTTCTTGGATTGTTTTTGAATTAGAAGTACTGCAGTTGGACGACTCTCATACAAACGGTCCTAAGTAATAGGGCCGAAGCTTGATACCTATCTGTAACCGTCGGATAGGCTGGCGGGATCAGATAATGGATTTTCTACTTTTCCAGGCGGCGTAGTAGCTCTTTCATCTGAGCGATCTCTCTTTCCTGTGCCTTAATAATATCATCCGCTAGTTTTCTCACTTCGGGGTCCTGAATATGGGCGTTTTGGCTCGTTAGAATGGCGGAAGAATGGTGAGGAATCATGGCTTTCATATACTGGATATCGCTGATGAATGTCTGATTCCGCAGGAAGGCAAACGTAGCGATAAAAACGGATGTGCTGACCACAAGGATAGCGATATTTAGCTTGCGGTTTTTGTACATATTCGGCATAAAAGCCAGCATGAGTAAGGCCATCGGAGAGACCATGAGTAAAGTCATATGCAGCCTGGTAGTGCTCAGGTAGATATGATCAAGGCTATCTACGTTCAGGAACATGACGACATACATAATAAGGAAGGATGCCATTAGCATCAGGGCGAATTTCTGATAGTTTTTACTTTCCATTTTCCTGGTGATTTTGGATTGAGGTTAGTGGTTGTATAGGGTAGGTAGGCTGCTGTTCTTTCTCCTTCTAGAATCGTATGGATAAGCCGCCACCTGTACCAAAGCGGTTTTCGTAACTACCCATAAGCGAAATATTACGCGATAAGAAATACTCTATTCCTACCGACCAGGTTACTTCCCGGCGGTAGGTACCATTATCAGTTACGTTTTCGCGGGTAGGGCGTTTGGTCCAGCCAAAATCAGCCTGATATTCGTATTCGCCGAAAAGTACCGTGCGCGGAAATAGCATAATTTCCCGACTCAGGCTTATCTGTGGCCGTAGCTTACTGTCAATGCGGACATCGAGATTAACCAGGTAGGGTGTCAGAAAGCGAATACCGCCAATAGCCGTAGTAGTGAGAGAACTGGGTTTTTCCTCGCGCTCATTCTCCACATTTACTCCGCCGAATAGCCTGAAATAATCATAGAGGTACCTTTCGTAGGTCACTTCGGCTTCCATGCGTTGGTTCCAGCCATACTCGGCCCGGACATTGAACTGGTTGCGTAGGTTAGAAGATACTACATTAAGATGAGTCATATGAGAAGCGACATCGGCTGTCCCCCAGGTATAAAAATGATCTCCCTCATGGAGCAGTTTTCTGAGTGGATAGCCCGCCATACGTGGGTCGCGTAGAGTATCGTAGCTAAATACCCGCGCCATGCCGCTCATCATATGGTACAGTACGTGACAATGAAAGAACCAATCGCCGTACTCTCTCGCATCGAATTCGATCGTGACTTTTTGCATAGGTGCTACGTTCACGGTATGTTTCAGGGGAGAGTACTCGCCATTTTCGTTAAGCACCCGGAAGAAATGCCCATGTAAGTGCATGGGGTGATGCATCATCGTGAGGTTGTTGAGAGTAATGCGCACCGTTTCACCTTTCTTGATTTTTATTTTGTCGGCCTCCGAAAGAGGTACCCCGTTCAGGCTCCAAATGTATCGCCACATATTCCCAGTCAGGTTTAGGAGAATATTGCGAACGGGAGTCTGCGCATCAGGATCGGTAGGGATGGTAGTTTTCTGGGGCGATTTCAGGTAGTTGTAATTGTATTCAGAAAACATATTCATGCCCGACATATCCATACTTTGCATTTTCTCATGCTCGGGATGATTCATGCCTTCCGAAGTCATCGGCAAAGTGTCCTTTTGGGTTTTTGTGTCGTCATGGTTCATTGAGCTGTGATCCATGCCAGAATGATCCATTTTACTCATTTTTTTAGATCCATCGGGCATTTCCTTATCCTTACCAGACATCTTCATATCCTTCATGCCGTGGTGCATTTTAGAATGATCCATGCCCTTCATCTGCATGCCTTTTTCCATATCCATCCTCATACCCCAATTTTCCATCAATTCTTCCGGTTCTTCGCGGGATGGATTAAGCTTCGTCGCCGGAGCTCCCATACGCATATTCATGGTACCCATCTGCTTCATCATAGCATACTGGTTAGGCTTCGGTACTACCGGAGCTGCTTGCGGTTCTCCCCTGCCTAGGTAGGTCGAGGAATGGCCTGAGCCATCCTGTGCCATGGCTCTGATCTCCATTTTTCCGTTTTGTGGAATCGTCACGATAAAATCGTAGGTTTCCGCAATGGCGATAAAAGTTTTGTTGTGGATTACTGGTACTACATCCAGCCCATCGGCAGCTATGAGCAGAGGATCTTTCCCACCGAAGGTGAGCCAGAATTGCGAAGAGGCCGCCGCATTGATAATCCGGACGCGTACTTTTTCGCCGGGGTTAAACTCGGGGTAGTTCTGGATCGCTTGCCCGTTGCTTAGGAAGGCAGGATAGTAGACGTCTGCAATGTCTACGCTCTCCATGCGCTGTTTCCAGAAATTCAGTTGAGCACTCAGGGCTCCCCGTGCAATAACACGATTCAGCGGCATGGTAGTATTTTTCCTGATGTTGTACCATTCGCTCTTTCGCTTGAGATTGCGGAGTACATTTGCGGGTTTCTGATTAGTCCAATCCGAAAGAACCAGCACCAGGTCTTTACCGTACTCCTGCGTTTTTACTTTCGGTTCAATCACAAGGGAGCCGTAAACGCCACTCTGCTCCTGTAGCATCGTATGCGAGTGGTACCAGTAGGTACCTGACTGTTTGAGGGGGAATTCGTATTTCAGCGTTTGGCCGGGTTTAATGGGGGGCGTGGTGAGATAAGGAACGCCATCATAAAAATTGGGCAGCAGGATACCGTGCCAATGGACCGACGTTTCGACATCCATATGGTTTGTAACATAAATTATGGCATACTCTCCTTCGGTGAAACGCAGGGTAGGACCCGGTATGGTACCATTGACGGTCATACCTGTAACGTCTTTACCTGCTAGAGCGACGGTTTCTTTCTTGATCGCTAAGGTGTACTCTTTGACAGGTAGGTTGTCTGTATTTTGTGCCTGCGTTTGTAGAGTTAGCAGCCAAACCAGAAAGGTACTCAGGAAGATTTGTGGATAAAAAGTAAGTCTGTACTTCATTGCCGCTAGTAGCCTGTTTGATGAATTATGCGGAATAATCAGGCATTGACCCAATCATCCAAAATCAAAAGTACGGCGCACAGTTTCAGAAAATTTACAGAATTACGGGCGTATGCTGTAATATTTTGCTTTTGGGAAAGCGGCTTCTTTTTGGCTAAGTTAGAAGTACCGGCGGCGACCCATCGGAATCGTGTTGCTTAGCACAATGGAAGTAAGATCAGGATTGAAGGGAGTCGTGACAAGATGTTCAATCTGAATTTTCAGATCACCGAAAACCAAACCAACATGCGGGGCTACGGTCAGGAAAATATCCCGGTTGCGCCTACGAAGATCATACACTTCATCCGTTGCAAGGTTCCGTGCCTCAAGTTTGCCAATGTAGGTAGCTCCGGCACTAATACCGATCAAAAACCGCACAGAATGGTAGGCCTTGTCACCTAAGTACAGATCTACAGAAGGGAATAGATAAGGGGTAAATTTGCCTTGTAACTGGCTGTTGGATTCTTGATCGTAGAATTTTGGCCGGAATACACCACCTAACCGTAAGCCTAGATTGATTCGTTGAGAGATTAGAAATTGCGGGGTCAGGAATACCTGCCAGCCCAGGCGGGTATTTTTCAGAAAAGCCGGATTGACCGTGTAGGCGGCACCTGCTTTGGAAGCTACCGCACCCACGCCTATCTCTATGTATCCCTTGCGTTCGTCCTGGTAGGGCCTTTTGAATTCCTGCGCTTTTACACAATCCAGAAAGAGAAAAATGAATAGGGCGAAAATGGAAAGTGTGCGCATAGCATAGGTAGGTTAAGATGCAAACACGAGTACCGACGGGCAGTACACCTGTTGGTACAATACAAAGGCAGGAGCACTTTTACTTATCTACCAAACCGCACCCAATCCAGAGCTCCCGTAGCTTTAGAGTTATTCTCTTCTTTACGAACAAATACAAAATACAAATCATGGATACCTGTGGAGGCTTTTACAGGGGCACCTGCTTCAGCATATTGGTCGGTACCCGACGAAGGTACAAAGGATAAGGTACTTAGCAAAGGACCGCCCGGCGAGCCACTGTGTACCTCTACTTGTAATCCCGATTCAGCAACAGCATATCGGTACGTCAGACGGTTGATTTGCTTTAAATCTATGTTTTTTAATGCAAAGCAAGAACCATTTTTTAAGGAAGATATACCTCCCCGATCCCGCTTAACCTGAACCAGACTGTCAGCCTGCTCAACTTCTACCTGGGCAGGGCGTAACCACAGAGAGGTACTACTGGTCAAAGGCATAATTCCTCCGCCACCGCCGTCTGTGTAAGAAGCGATAAACTGATACATACCGGGCTTGCCAGCCTCTGCGTGTTCTTTGAGTGCCCGGGTACCCTGAGGTGGTAGGGTCGATTGTGCATCGCCGAGCGCCAACACATATTTAATAATTTCCGTAGCTTCCTCTTTGGATAGTTGAGGGTGAGCATTCATGGCGGTTTCGCCCCATACGCCGCCACCGCCCGTTATGACCTTGTTGGATAGCCGGGCCAAAGCACCTTTATCATGGCGGTATTTGTTAGAAACATCGGCGAAGGCCGGGCCCACCGAAGCTTTGTTCAATTGATGACATGCTTTGCAATCGCTTTTTTCCATCAACTCTTTCCCCAGATCCACATTTTCGGAGCTTTCCTGGTGCCCGATTAGCGCGGCTTGATTGGCCAATTGGGGAATGAAATTAACTTTAACTTTAATTCGCTTTGGATCAATAACCTTGTCTTCCTTGTCCGTTGCTTTTACAGAGTAGTCAAACGACTCATCATCAAAATAGAAGGTACTGTTGTTGGGTGTGTTGATTACTACCTTTGGGAGGGTATTGCCTACCCGAATGATTAAGGTATCAGTAGAGCTTGCACCTGTAGGATCAGTCACTTTCAGTGTTACAGGGTAAGTGCCGTTTTTAGAGAAAGTATAGGTGACCATTTTGTCACTGGAAGTGGCTGCATTGCTACCGAATTTCCACTGGTAAGTCAGATTGTCCTGATCCAGATCATAGCTTTTACTAGTATCGAAGGATACTTTCAACGGAGCGGTACCCAATGAATCAGAAGCAGAAATGATGGCGATGGGAGCGCGATTTCCAGCATTGTAGTCGATTCTTACCAAGCGGGCATCCTCATTGTCAATGCCATATACCGAGCCATATTCTAATGCATAAAGCGATCCATCCGGGCCAAAGGTCATATCAATGGGGCGCCGGAAGTCGCCTGTTGCTGGCATAAAGGGCTCCATGCCCTGGTAGTTTTGGTGGTCATCCAGGTTCACAGCGAATACCCAATTGCGCATCCACTCAGTAATGAATAACTTTTTATCAAAGTATTCAGGAAATTTTGTGGCCGATTTTAAAGTAGGATCGAAATGGTATATCGGGCCAATGATGGCAGAGCGGCCACCTTTGCCCAGCTCTGGGAACTCAGGCGACTCGTCATAGGGGTACCAGATCAGAGCCTTCTGCGCGGGCGGCAGTTCTTTGAGTCCTGTGTTGTTGGGCGAGTCATTGACCGGATGTGCCGGGTCGAAGGCCGGGCCTATTTTCTCGGTGGCAAAATCATAATCGTGATACGCCTTATTATCCCCAATGAAGTAAGGCCATCCAAAATTACCTGCTTTCTTGGCCTGATTATACTCGTCGTAGCCTTTTGGTCCTCGGTCGCCTTCCTTGCCACTGTCGGGACCAATCTCGCCCCAATAGAGAATGCCCGTTTTTTGATCTAACATGATACGATAGGCGTTACGTAAGCCCATGACGTATATTTCGGGTCGGGTACCAGGGGTACCTGGAGCAAACAGGTTTCCTTTCGGAATAGATATAGTACCATCGGCCTCGGGATGGATGCGCAGAATTTTGCCACGTAGGTCATTGGTATTGGATGCCGTTCGCTGATCGTCGAACTGGCTTCGGCCGGGCCTTTCATCAATAGGAGTAAAGCCATTGGATGCAAACGGGCTGGTATTGTCGCCCGTCGAAATATACAGGTTGCCATCTGGCCCGAAAGCCAGCGATCCGCCCGTGTGGCGACTGATTTCGTACTCAATCGGGATTTCCAGCAGGACTTTTTCGGAGGCAAGATCCAGCGTATTGTCATCTAAAAGAGTAAAGCGCGAAACATGCTGCTTGGGCGTATCGGAAATAGGCGTATTATAAAAATAGATGTAATGATTTTTCTCAAAATTAGGGTCCAGCGCTAGACCAATAAGACCATTTCCGTATTTGGTTTCCCAAAATACCGGGAACTCCCTGATTAGCTTGGTTTGCCTTGAGGTAGGGTCGTACACGTAAAAATTCCCTTTCCGTTCGGTAAAGAACACACGACCGTCGGGCGCTATGGCCAGCTCCATCGGCTCGTTCAGATCATTGGAAAGGACGGTTTTGGTAAAGCGATCCTCTTCGGGTACCTGTGGAGACTGTGCGTAGACGCGACAGCCGAAAGTCAATAATGCAATGAAGAAGAAGCGTAAAATCATTTTTGTCAGTTGCAGCAGCGGAGCCATACAGATAGTCAGAATTAAAATAAGCAGGTAGCCCAGAGTAACTAAAGTAGTAACGAACACTCGTTTCATGTCTTGTCCGTTGTTCTTACCTAGGACGACCTTTCGCCGGACCAACCTGTATACGGCCCTGATTTTTGAATCATTTACGCCGGGAGAGTACTGAAAGAAGTAGTCGCTTTTGGTTTGAATATCTGGAAAATGAAAATTAAGTCTACATAGAATAGATTGAAATAAAGGGTAGGCGATCGGAACTACTATAAACAGTCTTCCTTTCGGCGTGTGTCCGTTATACTCGCAATTTTCCAACCGTTTTCCGTTTTGATTAAAGTGAAAGCGTTGACTCCGCAGTGGCTGAAGGCTTGGCCCAGATAAAATCTGTAAGGAGCCCATACGGTAGCCATTGGACCATCCACCTGAATTTTCAGGTCATAAATGCGCTCATCCCAAATCTCTTTGTGAGGGGTACCTACTGCTTTTATGAACCCAGCGATGGCGTCTTTTCCGATCTTGATTTTGCCATCGGAAGTTAGCGAAACCGATTGTAGGGTCGCATCGGCGGTGAAGGATTGGCTTACCAGGGAAGAATCTCCTGTGCGCATCCCTGTGAACAGGCGGTCTACAGTTGCTTTTACATCCATAGAATCGTTTTGGGCAGATACCTGCATACGGGCTGCGAGAAGTACGAAAAGCGCTAAAATGGGTACCTTTACACTAAAGCTGGATTTCATAGAAATTGGAATAGTTTTTTTGAATGGCCTACCTTTGCATCCTTTTATCTTCTGAGAGAAATGTCTGACAAAATAGTTAAAAACGTAAATATTGTAAATCGGCGGGCTTCGTTTGAGTATTTTTTTCTCGATACATTCTCAGCGGGTATCGCCCTGACTGGTACCGAGATTAAGTCCATCCGCCAGGGAAAAGTGAATTTTCAGGATGCATACTGTCTTTTTCTCGATGATGAGCTATTTGTCAGGAGCCTCCATATTTCACCGTATACCGAAGGTACCCATTATAACCACGATCCGATGCGCGACCGCAAGTTGCTCCTAACCAGGCGTGAACTTCGGCGTTTGTCCGAGAATCTTAAGGATCAGGGTTTGACGATTATTCCCACCCGCCTTTTTACAAACGAACGAGGACTGGCTAAGCTAGAAATTGCCTTAGCTAAGGGCAAGAAGCTGTACGATAAGCGTGATTCTATAAAGGAACGTGACATAAAGCGCGAAACAGATCGAATAAGATTCTAGTAAGGAAATAGAATTTTGCCCAAAAATTTACCAACAAATCACCTTCATTTGGCGTTAGTTTAAGGTATATTTTCTAAATTGCTCGAAAGAAAAATACCTAAAACCCATGGGCAGGAAAGTTTTGGTTCTTAATCAGGATTACAGTGCGCTTAGTGTTTGTTCCGTTCCCAAGGCCTTTCTCTTAGTGTATATGCACAAGGCCGAAATGATTGCCCATTCATCCACGCATGCCCTTAGAACCGTCAGCGAGGTATACCCCATGCCTACGGTAGTGCGCTTGTATAAGTACATCCATCTGCCCTACCGGGGCGTCATGATGACCCGGCAGAATATCTTCAAGCGTGATGGCAATAGTTGCCAGTACTGCGGTACCCAGGAAGACCTGACCCTGGACCATGTACTACCTAAATCGCGCGGCGGCAAAACCAATTGGGACAATCTGGCTACGGCCTGTAAGCGTTGTAACTCCCGCAAAGGCGACTATACCCCCGAAGAAGCTTCTATGCCGCTGCATCAGCGCCCCTTCCGGCCTTCTTTCTTAATGTTCCTCCGTGATTTTTCGGGTTCCGTCGACGAAGGGTGGCTCCCCTACCTTGGCGCAAGAGAAGCCGTCTACTAAGCCAATCACACCTTGTTATCGTGCACCTCTGGTACCTTCTGAAGGTAGTATAAAAATGTTTTATTTCACGGTGACTTATACAGAAAAAACACTACCTTTGCGGTCTATTTCTCAAAAGTAACAGTATGTTTCATAAAATTCAGCCCAGTAGTCCGGGGGCTGATGTATAAAAGGACAGCTTCTCAAACTATTTATGGCAAAGGAAAAGAAAAGCCACGCGATGCCCGATTTTGATTGGGATACCGCAGATGACAAAGGATTTGGTACGGGGTACTCGGCATCAGATCGCGCTCGGATGGAGCAAATGTACGAAACCACACTTTCTCCGATTCAGGAAAAAGAAGTGGTACGGGGTGCGGTGGTAGGTATTACCGATCGCGAAGTAATCTTGAATATCGGATTCAAATCGGATGGCATCGTGTCGTCTAATGAATTCCGGGATCTACCCAATCTGAAGATTGGTGATGAAGTAGAAGTATACGTAGAAAATCAAGAAGATGCTCAGGGCCAGCTTGTACTCTCTCGCAAAAAGGCGAAAGTAATTACTGCCTGGGACAATATTCAGAAATCGTTTGAAGACGACCTAGTAATGGATGCTACCGTAAAACGTAGAACCAAAGGTGGTCTGATCGTGGATGTGTACGGAATAGAGGCATTTTTGCCAGGTTCTCAGATCGACGTGAAACCCATTCGTGATTTTGACGTATTCGTCGGTAAGCGTATGGAGGTGAAGGTTGTTAAAATCAACCACGCCAACGATAACGTTGTAGTATCGCACAAAGTACTGATCGAGAAAGATCTCGAAGCGCAGCGTCAGCTCATCCTCAATAACCTTGAGAAAGGTCAGGTACTGGAAGGGGTCATCAAGAATATGACCAATTTTGGTGCGTTTATAGATCTAGGTGGTGTCGACGGTCTGCTACACATTACAGATATCTCGTGGGGACGGATTGGTCACCCATCGGAATTGTTGAGCCTGGATCAAAAAACCAACGTGGTAGTTCTTGACTTCGATGAAGAGAAGAAGCGTATCTCGCTTGGTCTTAAGCAATTGCAAGCTCATCCTTGGGATTCTCTATCAGAAGACATGACAGTAGGTGCCAAAGTAAAAGGCCGTATCGTCAATGTTGCTGATTATGGTGCATTCCTGGAGATCATGCCTGGTGTAGAGGGTTTGATTCACGTATCCGAAATGTCCTGGTCACAGCATCTGCGTAATCCGCAGGAATTCCTGAGCGTAAACGACGAACTGGAAGCTGTAATCCTTACTTTGGATCGTCAAGAGCGCAAGATGTCCCTGGGTATTAAGCAGCTTACTGAGGACCCCTGGACACAAGCCGAATTGAAAAATAAGTATGCTATTGGATCGCGTCACACCGGTATCGTACGCAACCTTACCAACTTTGGCTTATTTATCGAGCTTGAAGAAGGAATCGACGGTTTGGTACACGTTTCGGACCTATCCTGGACTAAGAAAATCAAACATCCTTCTGATTTCATCAAAGTAGGTGATAATCTGGAAGTTGTGGTTCTTGAACTGGATGCTGATAACCGCCGTCTTGCTTTGGGCCACAAACAACTCGAAGAAAACCCATGGGATACATTTGAGTCGATCTTCGAAATAGGTTCCGTACATCGTTGTACACTGTTGTCGAAGGGTGATAAGTTTGCGACTCTGGAGCTACCTTATGGTATCGAAGGGATCGCTACCTTAAAAAATATCGCGAAAGAAGACGGCTCTATGCCAGAAACGGGTGAAAGTCTGGATTGTATGGTACTGGAATTCTCGAAAGAGGAGAAGAAAATTGTTCTTTCTCATACGAAAGTATGGCAGGGTGGAACGGTAGAAGAAAAAGCTCCGAAGAAATCTTCAGCTAAAACAACTGAAAGTACCCCATCTAAAGATACCAAGGAAGGTGATAAATCGACCTTCGGTGATTTGGACGTACTTTCGGCCCTGAGAGAGCAGATGGAGGATACGGAGAAGAAAGAGAAGAAATCGGCAAAAGAAGAAAAGGCCGAAAAAGACAAGAAAGAAACCGAGTAAGTCGGAATAATTTCTAATTTTGTGGCCGTTCAGTAATTTGTGACCAAGGAGCTGGACGGCAACAGGGTTCCGTGGCCGAGTGGCTAGGCAGAGGTCTGCAAAACCTCGTACAGCGGTTCGAATCCGCTCGGAACCTCGCTTGGAAACTGTTGATTGAGATAGTAATTTAAAACAGTTTTAGAATTGGAAAAATACCATTTATGATAGTCTAAATATTTAGCCTTCATAAATGGTATTTTTTTGTAAGTGCCTGTTAAACAGCTTGAAAGATGGATTTGTTTAAGATATTTCTGGTTGCTTAGATTAGAAAAAATATAAATAAGTAGGTAGGACAAAATATAGCTTAAATACTTTTGTGGATAAAAAATCGTGCAGTAGATTTGCGTGTTGAAGTATCACAGAGACCTGACTATGAATCTACCAGCAAGGAAAACCGTTCTCTCTGGAAAAAAATTACCCGTTAAAATGAAACAATTTGTTGTAGGAGTAGCTCTATTTTGCCTGCCGTTTTTGACAGTGGCTCAAGATGCCGCAGGTGACGCAGCAGCGGGGGAAACCATTTTCAAAAACAACTGCGCTAGTTGCCACAATGTCACAGCCGAAAAATCAGTTGGCCCTGGTTTAAAGGGGGTAGCACAGCGCCATGACCTACCTTGGTTAGTGACCTGGATTCACAACTCACAAGCAATGATTGCCGCGGGTGATCCGGCGGCGGTGAAGCTGTATAATGAGTATAACCAGGCACAGATGACAAGTTTTCCTAACTTGTCAGAGGATGATATAAAAGGAATTCTGGCCTATATCGAACAGGCCAATGCTGCTCCTGCCGCCGCTGCTGATGGCACTCCTGCTGCAGGGCCCGCAGTAGCACAATCCAGCGGTCCTTCCGATTTGTTTGTTTTGGTTTTGGTGGCTTTACTTGTTGTAATGCTTCTGGTTTTAGGAGTATTGCTGGTTATCGTTACCTTGCTCTCGAAAGCTGTAAGTGGCGATGCGACAGGTACAGCAGAGCAGCCCTTTATGGAGCGCCTTAAGGGTACCCTTACCAAAACAGTTAATAATCCGGCGATCCGGTCCGCTACCATTTGGGTGTTTATACTATTGGTAACTAAGGCTCTTATTGATGGTGCCTATCATGTAGGAGTACAACAGGGATATGCTCCTAAGCAACCTATCGCATACTCACATAAATTACACGCAGGTACTTACCAAATTGATTGTAACTATTGCCATACCGGAGTCAACCGGGGTAAGTCGGCTCATATTCCTTCGGCTAATATCTGTATGAATTGTCATGGAGTTATTAAGAAGGAATCTCCCGAGATTCAAAAAATTTATACAGCTATTGAAAATAACCAGCCTATCGAATGGGTACGGGTGCATAACCTTCCTGATTTGGCTTATTTCAATCACTCTCAACACGTAAATGTAGGCGGGCTGGAATGCCAGCAATGCCACGGTGAAATTCAGAACATGGAGGTAGTTGAACAGAGATCATCACTCACGATGGGTTGGTGTATTGACTGCCACCGGAAAACGGATGTGAATACGAAAGGGAACGCCTACTATGACAAGCTCGTACAGCTACACGGCAGCGAAAGTAAAGAAGCCCTGAAAGTGGCCGACATTGGCGGTTTGGAATGTTCAAAGTGTCACTATTAATTGCAGAGAGAATTCCAAGATACAATTTGTGTTGAACAATTTTATGGAAAATACTACAAAGAGGTACTGGAAAGGTCTGGAAG
>Ga0114915_1000297_pt1 | contig 23087 bp, 18 predicted proteins | sample MalvirAntarct_55_FD_87288 | JGI IMG/M metagenome (GOLD analysis project Ga0114915, IMG submission 87288) | Marine viral communities from the Global Malaspina Expedition - Malaspina viral metaG Antarct_55 | ecosystem: Environmental > Aquatic > Marine > Oceanic | place: South Georgia Island...
ATCCGGGACAACATCTTGTTCGGCTTGAAATATCGGCCCGGCGGCGTCGCCGGGGAGGATGTGGCGGCCAGGCTGATCGTGGCGGAATCGGTGGCGGCGGGAAACCCGGTCGACGATTATTTCGCCGACTGGGTCGACTACGAGGCGGCCGGGGTGAACGGTCCCGACGAGATGCTGCCGCTGCTGATCGAGGCGGCGACGAAAGTCGGCCTGAAGGCCGACCTCTATCACTTCGGCCTGCGCGGCATGATCGATCCGAAGGCGAGGGAGGATCTGGCGGGGAAGATCCTGTCCGCCCGAGCCGCCCTGCGCGAGCGCCTGGCCGATCCGAAGCTCGGCGAACTCGTCGAGCCGTACGATCCGGAGCGCTACAACCAGAATGCGTCACTGGCCGAGAATCTTCTGTTCGGGACGCCCGTGGGGCCGGTCTTCGACATCGAGAACCTGGCCGGGAACGCCTATGTGCGGCAGGTGCTCGACAAGACCGGGCTGACCGACGAACTGGTATCCGTCGGCCGCGAGGTCGCCGAAACCATGGTCGAACTGTTCGGCGACGTGGATCCGGGGCAGGAAATCTTCGAGCGCTACAGCTTCATCAAGGCCGAGGATCTGCCGGAATTCCAGGCGATCCTCAATCGTTCCGGGCGGTCGGGCATCGGGTCGCTCGACAAGGACGATCGCGCGCGGCTGCTGTCGCTGACGTTCCTGCTGATTCCGGCGCGGCATCGCCTCGGCGTTCTGGGTCCGGACTTACAGGCCCGTGTCCTGGAGGCACGCCGGATGCTCGCCCGGGATCTGCCCGAGGGTCTCCGGCCGGCGATCGAGTTCTTCGATGCCGACCGCTACAACGCCGCCGCCACGCTTCAGGACAACATCCTTCTCGGCAAGGTGGCGCACGGGCATGCGCGCGCCTCGGACCGCGTAGCCGAACTGATCGGCGAGGTCATCGAGGAGGTCGATGCGCGGCGCGAGGTCATCGAGGTCGGCCTCGATCATCGGGTCGGGATCGGTGGCGGCCGGCTCGGGCTCGCGCAACGCCAGAAGGTCGTGATCGCGCGTGCGCTGATCAAACGTCCCGACCTGCTGATCCTGCACGATGCGATGGGACCGTTCGATGCCGCGTCGCGTGCGGCGCTGCTGGGCACCATCCTGGAGGAGCGCGAGGGACGGGGCGTCGTCTGGGCCGGGGACGGGGTTCCGCATGGAGACCGTTTCGACAGCGTCATGCTGATGCAGGCGGGCCGGATCACGGCCCAGGGAACGTACGAGGAGCTGAAGAGCGGGGCCGAAGGCGCCTCGCTGGCGGCCGAATGACCTGTGCGCAGGGGAGGAGAGCCTAACCGATGTCACTCAACGAGGAAGTCGAGATCCTGCGCCGCGTACCGCTGTTCGCGCGGATCGATGCGTCCAAGCTGAAGCTGATCGCCTTCACCAGCGAACGCATGGTCTTCGAGCAGGACGAGGTGCTGTTCCGCCAGGGCGACATGGGGGACGCCGCCTATATCGTTCTGCAGGGCGACGCGGACGTTCTGGTCGATTCGCAGAACGGACAGATCCGGGTCGCCGGCCTGGGCCAGAACGACATCGTCGGCGAGATCGCCATCCTGATCGACGTGCCGCGAACGGCGACCGTACGCGCCTGCTCGCGCCTGGTCACGCTGCGGATCACCAAGGAACTGTTCTTCAGGCTCGTCACCGAGTTCCCGCAGATCGCCGTGGAGATCATGCGTGAACTGGCGATGCGGCTCGAAAAGACGACGGGCGACCTGCGCGATGCGGTGACGAAGAACGCCGCCGGGCTCCAGCCCGCGGAAGCCCGGCAATAGCGATGAGCCGGCTGGACAGTGCCATCCGACGGCTGGAGGCGCAGCGCGACTGCCTCGACCGGGCTGCCGGCATGGTGACCGACGTGCCGGGGCCGGTGTTCGAACTCGGGCTCGGAAACGGTCGCACCTACGATCATCTGCGCGCGTCGATGCCGGACAGGATCATCTTCGTCTTCGATCGCCATATCGCCGCGCATCCCGACTGCATCCCGCCCGACGACTGCCTTTTCCTCGGGGACTTCCGGGAAACGCTGCCCGCTGCGGTCGACCGGTTCCGGGGAAGCGTCGCCCTGATCCACGCCGATATCGGGACCGGCGACGCCGACGCCAGCAGGGGCCTCGCGCGGGCGCTGCTCCCCGCACTCGTCCTGCTCCTGGCGAAGGGTGGCGTGCTGGTATCGGATCAACCTCAGGTCGACGAACGCCTCCACGCGGAACCCCTGCCGCCGGGCGTGCCGGCGGGGCGATATTTTCTTTACCGGTCGGATTGAGTTGGGCAACCTGCGCTATAGCAGCGGGGCCATGACATGCGGCCGGCGTTCGGATAGTTTCCATTCATCTTCGAGCAAACGGCGCGGAACCAGATGGTAGTCAGCGGCACCGACCAGACTGCGACGACGGAAGCGTCCGGCCGGACCGCGAGTGCGGGACGCTGGGTCTACCTTCCCGAGGATGTCGCGCGGCAGCACCCCCTCTACGGCGTTTTCGGGTGGGCGCTGATCCTGCTGGCGTTCCTCTTCGCCGCACCGCTCGTGCTGGTCGTCCAGGATGTCCGGCTCATCCTGAGCGGCCATCGGATCCCGACGCAGTTCTGGTTCGTCCTGGGGGTCGACGTGCTCCTGCTGGGCGCCGCCTGGGCGGCCGCCCTCAAGCTCGGGCGCGAGCAGGTGTCGTTCCTGCCGCACTTTTTCCTCGCAGCGCTCATCGGATTGGTGTCGGCCGCTCTGTTCTTCATGGTGCTGACCACCGGGGTTCCGCCCGAGTACCAGGACCGCGGCAGCTTCGGCCTGGTGCTGCGCGGTCTGCCGATCCTGCTGTGGATCGCCTACGTGCTCTTCTCGCGCCGCATCAGCGTCACGGTCCGCAAGCGCGTGCACGTCGAGGACCCGTTCCTCCGCGCCCAGTGGATGACCGACCGTCCGGCGGGATTGCGGCCCACCGGGGCGCGCGGCACCGTCTACGCCCGCCCGTACCGGACGCAGCCGCTCGATCATCCGCCGACCGAGGATGAAGAGATGCCGGCGCCGGCGTCCGCATCCAGCGCCGAACTGCCGCCGACCGCGCGGGTCGCATCGACAGTGGCGCCTGCCGCGGAGACGCCCGCACCGGCGCCGCACCAGGGGCGGCCGGTCTATCCGCCGGTGACCACCAACACGACCGTGCGCCCGCCGGGTCCCGCGCACGCGGCGTCCTCGATGCCGGTTCCCGTCGCCGGGCGGCCGTCGGTTCCGCCGCCGCCGCGCATGTCGGACTTCGGCGACCATACGGGCGGCGACGCATCGATTCACAAGCGTTGGGAAAACTCGCTGGTGCTCGACCGCCTGCGGCGGCTGCAGATCGCCCACGACGAGGGGCTGATCAGCAGCAGCGAGCTTCAGGCGAAGCGCGAAGAGATCCTGCGGGAACTCTGACCCCCTGGAATCCGCGGCGCTCAGCCCGCGGATTCCAGGTCCAGCTCCAGGTCGCAGAGCACCGGCACGTGATCGGACGGCAGGGTCCAGCCGCGCGCCTCGCGCACGACTTCAGCCCCCCGCAGCGACCCTTTCAGGGCCGGCGATACCCACACATGGTCCAACCGGCGCCCGCGGTCGGCGGCGGCCCAGTCGCGCGCCCGGTAGCTCCACCACGTGTAGAGCTTCTGGTCGGGCGGCACGAAGTGGCGTACCGCGTCGTGCCAGGCGCCGGCAGCCTGCATGCGGCCGAAGCGCTCGACCTCGACCGGGGTGTGGCTGACGACCTTCAGCAGCTGCTTGTGCGACCAGACGTCGGTCTCCAGCGGCGCGACGTTCAGGTCGCCGACCAGCACGCGCTTCGCCGCCGGATCGAGATGCTGCGTCATCCATTCGGTCAGTTCGTCCATGAAGCGGAGCTTGTGGGCGAACTTCGGATTGGCGACGGGGTCGGGGATGTCGCCGCCCGCCGGGATGTAGAAATTGTGGATCGCCGTCCCGTCGGCCAGTTCGGCGAAGACGTGACGGCAGTCGGTCTGTTCGCACCAGTTCAGCGTTCCGGCGTTACGGAGCGGCAATCGAGAGAGGATCGCCACTCCGTGATAGGCCTTCATGCCGCTGACGACCTGATGCTCGTAGCCGAGCTGCCGGAGTGCGTCGGCCGGGAAACCGTGGTCCTCGACCTTGATCTCCTGGAGGCAGAGCACGTCCGGCCGACGCTCCGCCGTCAGCCGGGCGATGATGTCCAGGCGGATGCGCACGGAATTGATGTTCCATGTCGCGATTCGGGTCGAGGCCATCGGGAACGCGCGGTTCAGGCGACGGAGACGGAGAGGTCGCCGAGGCCCGCCACGGTCGCTTCCAGCTTGTCGCCGCGCTTCACCGGGCCGACGCCTTCGGGCGTGCCGGTGAAGATGAGGTCGCCGGGCTTCAGCTCGATGAGGCCGGAGAGGTAGGCGATGGTGTCCGGGATGTTCCAGATCATCGCGTCGATGTCGCCGTCCTGACGTACCTCGCCGTTGATCTTCAGCGTGATCCGGGCCGAGGACGGATGGTCGGTCTCGGTGGCGCGGCGCAGCGCCCCGCACGGTGCCGACGCGTCGAAGCCCTTCGCCATGTCCCACGGGCGAGCCATCTTCTTCGCCACGTCCTGGATGTCGCGGCGGGTCAGGTCGATGCCGACGGCATAGCCGAAGACATGGTCGAGCGCCTTGTCGGCGGGGATGTCCTTGCCGCCCGACTTCAGCGCCACGACGAGTTCGACCTCGTGGTGCAGGTTGTCGGTCGCCACGGGGTAAGGGAAGGTCGTGCCGTCCTGGACGATCGCGTCGGCCGGCTTCATGAAGAAGAAGGGCGGGTCGCGCTCGTCGTTGCCGAGTTCGCGGGCATGGGCGGCGTAGTTGCGGCCGACGCAGTAGATGCGGCGCACCGGGAAACGCTCGTCGCTGCCGACCACGGGCAGGCTGGTGTGCTCCCAGGCGGGGATGGCGTAACGGGTCAAGACTCGTCTCCTCGGGGCTGCGTGTCGGCTTCGCTCCGGCCGCTTGCGATTCGGCCGCGCACAGAGGCCGCCCAACGCCGGACCGTGGGCTTCTAGCATGACGCGCGCCACAGGGTACAGCCACAGGGTCGCTGCAGGAGACGCGGCCGGGAAGCGTGCGCCGATGGCACGGATGGGCTAGGAATCGTCCCCGGCGCGCGAGCCTGCGCCGCTATGCGTGAGGGCGTGTCCATGGCCTCCGGTTCCGAAAGCCGCATCGACGCTCTGCTGGCCAGGATGACGCTGCCGGAGAAGCTGGGGCAGCTGACCATGGTTTCCGCGGACTTCGCCGTCACCGGCCCGACCGTCTCCGACAATTACGTCTCGGAAATCCTCGCCGGCGCCGCCGGCAGCATCCTGAACCTCTATGGCGGCGAGGCGACGCGCGGCATGCAGCGCCTGGCCGTCGAGCAGACGCGGTTGGGCATCCCGCTGCTGATGACCTTCGACGTGGTGCACGGGCACCGCACCATCTTCCCGGTGCCGCTCGGCGAGGCGGCGGCGTTCGACCCCGACCTGTGGGAGCGTACCGCGCGCGCCGCGGCGATCGAGGCCTCGGCGGATGGCCTCGCCCTGACTTTCGCACCCATGCTCGACGTCTGCCGCGACCCGCGCTGGGGCCGGATCGTCGAGGGGCCGGGCGAGGACCCGTGGCTGGCCAGCCGCTTCGCCGAAGCCAAGGTCCGGGGCTTCCAGGGGCCGGACCTCACGGCGGAGGACAGCGTCGCGGCCCAGGCGAAGCATTTCGCCGCCTATGGCGCGCCACTCGCCGGCCGCGACTACGCCCAGGTCGACATCTCCGAGCGGATGCTGCACGAGACCTATCTGCCGCCGTTCGCCGCCGCGGTTGCCGCGGGCGTGCCGGCGATCATGCCGTCTTTCAACGACATCGCCGGCGTGCCGATGACGGCGAACCGGCCGCTGCTGACCGAACTGGTGCGCGAGCGCTGGGGCTTCGACGGGGCGATGATCAGCGACTACGGCGCCATCGGCGAACTGATCCAGCACGGCATCGCGGCCGACCTGGCCGAGGCGGCGGCCGTTGCGCTGCGCGCCGGCGTGGATATCGACATGATGTCGGGAGCCTATGCGCGCGGCCTGCCGGTGGCGCTGGAGCGCGGGCTGGTGACGATGGCCGACATCGACGCGGCCGTGCGGCGGGTCCTCGCGCTGAAGGAGCGGCTGGGCCTGTTCGACGATCCCTACCGCCGCGGCGCCGTTCCGCTGCCCGAGGGCTGGCGTGCGGCCTATCGCGGCCTCGCCCGGGAAGCCGCGTGCCGGTCGATGGTGCTGCTCACCAACCGCGACGACGTCCTGCCGATCGCCGACTCGGTGCGCCGCATCGCCGTGATCGGCCCGCTGGCGCATGCCCGGCGCGACATGCTGGGTTCCTGGTACGGCGCCGGCAATCATGACGCGGCGATCACTTTCCTGGACGGGCTGCGGATCGCACTGGCCGGGCGCGACCTGACCTATGAGGCCGGACTGCCGCTGATCCCCGGCGATGCGCCGAACGACGACAGGATCGCGGAGGCGGTGGCGGCGGTACGCGTAGCCGACCTCGTCGTGCTCTGCATCGGCGAGACGGCGGCGCTGAGCGGCGAGGCGGCGAGCCGCGGCCGGCTCGAACTGCCGGACCGGCAGGAGGAACTGGCTCGCGCCGTCCTGGCCGCGGGCACGCCCGTGGTGGTGGCGCTCGTCTCGGGCCGGCCGCTGCCCTTGCCCTGGCTGTTCGAGCAAGCCGCGGCGGTGATCGCCACGTGGTTTCCGGGGGACGAGGCGGGCAACGCGCTGGCGGACATCCTGACGGGCGCCTGGAACCCGACGGGACGGCTGCCGGTGTCCTGGCCGACCGACGGCGGTCAGATCCCGATCTTCCACGCCCGCCGGCCGACGGGCCGGCCCGCGCATCCTGACAACCACTACACCAGCAAATATCTCGACCTGCCGGTGGAGCCGCAGTTTCCCTTCGGTCACGGCCTGTCCTATGCGCGGTTCGTCTACAGCGATCTGCAGGTGTCGCCGCCGGTCTTCGAGGCCGGAGACACGGTCGCGGTGGAGGTCGAGGTCCGCAACGCGGGGCCGGTCGCGGGAGAGGAAACCGTGCTGCTCTTCGTGCGCGACAGCGTCGCCTCGATCGCGCGCCCCATCATGGAATTGAAGGGCCTGGCGCGGGCGGTCCTGGAGCCGGGAGAGGCGCGCCGCGTCAGGATCATGCTGCCGGTCGCCGAACTGGCGCTGGTCGGACCCAACATGGAGCCCGTGCTGGAGCCCGGCGAATTCCGGTTCTTCGTCGGGCCTGCCGCAGACCCCGCGCGGCTGCTGGAGGCGACGGTCCGGCTGACCTGAGGCGCGGCCGTCCCGGCGTCGTCGCCTCAGAAGGGCTGGGGACCGCCGGTCAGGCCCGCCGCCAGCATGGCCGCGCCGAACAGAGCGATGGCGATGGCACCTGATGCGGCGAGGAGGGCGTGGACGCGCGCCAGTCCGGCGTCGCTGCCTGCCATGCGCAGCGCCAGGTCGCGCGCTCCCACGCTGAGGATCGCGAGCACGGAGACGGTGATGGCCGTTCCGACGGCCATCGCGATCGTTCCGGCGACGCCGGCCAGGAAGACGCCCTGCGCCACGCTGAACAGCAGAAGGATCACCGCGCCGCTGCAGGGGCGCAGGCCGACGGCGGCGACTATCGCGAGGAAGCCGCGCCTGTCGTCGCGGGCCGGGGCCGGCGGGGCGTGATGGTGGTGATGCGCGTGCCCGCAATGGGCATGTCCGCAGTGGCCATCGTCGTGCGAATGGCCGCCGCGCCAGACGTTCCGCAGCAGGGCGAGCCCGACCAGCACGAGAAGCAGGTAGCTCGCCATTTCGATGTACCAGACGCTGTGCACCGTCTGAAAGTGCGCCATGCCGAGGACGAGGACGAGCACCCCGACCAGCGCTACGGCCGTCACGGCCTGGGCAGCCGACGCCGCGGCGGCGAGCAGGATTCCGCGGCGCACCTGGGCGACGTTCGCCAACAGGTAGGACGTGATCACCACCTTGCCGTGGCCCGGGCCGGCGGCGTGGAAGATGCCGTACAGGAAGCCGATGCCGATCAGGGCGAGCATGGCGGCGCTGCTGCCCGTCGCCGCGACATCTCCGGCGGCGCCCGCCAACTGGCGATGCAGCGACGCCTGGACCTGCCGTAGCTGCAGCAGATAGCGCGAGACCAGCCCGGGCGGCTCGGCGGGTGCCGCCGTCGCGGCCGGACGGTCGGCGCCCGATCCGGCGGAGGGGAAGGGGCCCGCCGCGACGGCGGACGTCACGGGCGCCGCCAGCAGGAAAAGCAGCAGAAGAAAGAGACGCGCGATCATCCGCACCTGACGACGTGACGGACGGGGAAGACCATGCCGAAGTAGATCGGGTTGCCCAGATCCTCGCCCTTCTCGACCGCGCAGCCCGCAGGCCAGTCGCCGAGAAGCCGGATAGCCCCCTCGGCCTCGGTGCTGACGTCGGTGTAGTAGCTTTTGTCGAAGAGCGAGAAGGACAGTTCCGTCTTCCGCGGATCGACCGGCGATTCGAGCGGGATCGAGAAGCCGTAGTAGAGGAGCTTGTCGTGCACCTCGATCCGGAAGGCCCGGATCGACTCGATTTTTACCTCCCGGTCGCCGAGGCGGAGGTGCGTGAAATAGTCGTACTCGGCGATCGACGGGACGGTCTGCGCGGCGAGGGTCTCGATCTCGTCTGGATCGAGGCTGCCGTTACGGTTCGTGTCGAAGTCGGCGGCGACCATGCCGCTGAACAGCGGATCGAACTTCCAGACCATGGCGAGTTCGCGCACGGCTCCTTCGCGGGCGACGATCGCGACGGTCGCGTCGATCCAGATATGCGGATGCGCCGACGCGGGCGGTGCAGCGGCCAAAGCCGCGACCGCACCGATCAGGCACCTCGTGTACCAAGCCATGCACGCCCTCCAATCTTGTTACCTTATAACCAAGATGGAGGCGGATCCCAACCGTCGCGCTAGGCCCTCAACGCGGGCTGCCCGGGCGCGGTGATCGGGTGGTCGAGCTTCGCCAGGATCTCCTTCGGGACGATCTGCCAGAAGTTCGCGCGTTCCCGATGCCAGTCGACCAGAAGCTGTTCGGCGAAACGCGACTGGGTGTGCCGGATATGCTGCTGGATCAGCTCGCGCAGCACCTCGGACCAGTGCTCGGTCTCGATGCGCTGCCAGACCACCGATTCCGGGTTGATCCGCTTGCCGATGGTGTCGCCGGGATCGTAGACGAAGGCCATGCCGCCCGTCATGCCGGCGGCGAAATTGTCGCCGACGGATCCCAGGATCACCGCCGTGCCGCCGGTCATGTATTCGCAGCCGTTGGCGCCGCAGCCTTCGACGACGGTGGTCGCGCCGGAGTTGCGCACCGCGAAACGCTCGCCGGCCTGGCCTGCGGCAAACAGCTCGCCGGCCGTGGCACCGTAGAGGACGGTGTTGCCGATGATCGTGTTGAGGTTGGTGACCAGCGGACTGGCGGTCGACGGCCGCACGACGATCGAGCCGCCGGACAGACCCTTGCCGACATAGTCGTTGGCGTCGCCGAACACCTCGATGCGGATACCCTGGACGGCGAAGGCGCCGAGCGACTGGCCGGCCGAGCCGCGCAGCCGCAGCGTCACGTGGCCCGGCTGCAGCCCCGTCATCCCGAACCGGCGCGTCACCGCCGAGGAGAGGCGGGTGCCGATGGCGCGCTGCGTGTTCCGGATCGTGTAGGCCAGCTGCATCTTCTCGCCCCGCTGGAAGAGCGGCGCGGCGTCGCGCAGCATCTGCGCGTCGAGCGTGTCGGGCACCGCGTTCCGCTCGACCGTGCAGGTGTTGCCGTAGTCCTTCGTGACGGCGGACTTCACCAGGATCCCGTTGAAGTCCAGGTCGTCGAGGTGGGCGGCGCCGCGGCTGACCTGGCTCAGCAGTTCCGTGCGGCCGACGATCTCCTCCAGCGAACGCGCGCCGAGCGACGCCAGGATCTCGCGCACCTCCTCGGCGACGAACGAGAACAGGTTCACCACCTTTTCCGGCGTGCCGTCGAACTTTGCGCGCAGCTTTTCATCCTGCGTGCAAACGCCGACCGGGCAGGTGTTGGAATGGCACTGCCGCACCATGATGCAGCCCATCGCGACCAGGGATGCCGTGCCGATCCCGTACTCCTCGGCCCCGAGAAGTGCGGCGATCACGACGTCGCGGCCGGTCTTGATGCCGCCGTCCGTCCGCAGCCTGATGCGATGCCTGAGGCGGTTCATCATAAGTACCTGATGAACCTCGGAAACACCCATTTCCCAGGGCACGCCGACATACTTGATGCTGGACTGCGGCGAGGCGCCGGTTCCGCCCGAATGGCCGGAAACGAGGATGACGTCGGCCTTCGCCTTGGCGACGCCGGCGGCAATGGTGCCGATGCCGCTGCGCGCGACCAGCTTCACGCAGACGCGCGCCTCCGGGTTGATCTGCTTAAGGTCGTAGATGAGCTGCGCCAGATCCTCGATCGAGTAGATGTCGTGGTGCGGCGGCGGCGAGATCAGCGTGACCCCCGGAGTCGCGTGCCGCAGCCGGGCGATCAGGCCCGACACCTTGATCCCGGGCAGCTGGCCGCCTTCGCCGGGCTTGGCGCCCTGGGCGACCTTGATCTCGATCTCCGAGCAGTTGTTCAGATACTCCGCGGTCACGCCGAAGCGGCCGGAGGCGATCTGCTTGATGGCGGAGGAGGCGTTGTCGCCGTTCGGGCGCGGCGTATAGCGCGCCGGATCCTCGCCGCCTTCGCCGGAGTCCGACTTGGCGCCGATCCGGTTCATGGCGATCGAGAGGGTCTCGTGAGCCTCCGGGCTGAGGGCGCCCAGAGAGATGCCCGGCGCCACCAGCCGCTTGCGGATTTCCGTCACCGATTCGACTTCCTCCAGCGGCACGCCGGCCGCCGGATAGCTGAAGTCGAGCAGGTCGCGCAGGTGGATCGGCTGCATCCTGCGGACGGCTTCCGAATAGCGCTTGTAGGTGGAGTAGGAGTCGGTCGCGACGGCGGTCTGCAGCGTGTGCATGAGGTTGCCCTCGAACGCGTGCAGTTCGCCGCTCTGCCGGAACTTGTAGAACCCGCCGACGGGCAGGGCGACCGTGTCCTCGTCCCATGCGCGTTCGTGCAGCTCCAGCACCTTCTGCTGGATGCCGGCGAGGCCGAGGCCCGAGATCCGCGAGGTCATGCCGGGGAAGAACTCGGCGACGAGGGCGCGCGACAGGCCGACCGCCTCGAAATTGTAGCCGCCGCGGTAGGAGCTGATCACCGAGATGCCGAGCTTCGACATGATCTTGAGCAGGCCTTCGTCGACCGACTTCTTGTAGCGTGCCACCGCCTGATCGAGGGTGAGGGGCGCCAGCAGCCCCCGGCGATGCCGGTCGGCGATCGATTCCTGGGCGAGGTAGGCGTTCACGGTGGTGGCGCCGACGCCGATCAGCACCGCGAAATTGTGCACGTCGAGGCATACGCCGGTGCGGACGTTCAGCGACGTGAAGGTGCGCAGGCTCTGCCGGACGAGATGCGTGTGCACCGCACCGCAGGCGAGGATCGTCGGGATCGCGGCACGCTCGGCGCCGACGGCCTTGTCGGAGAGGACGAGGTGGGAGCAGCCGCCGCGGACGGCGTCCTCGGCTTCCTGCTGGATCCGCTCGATCGCCTGACGCAGCGCGTGTTCGCCGCCGTGGATGTCGAACGTCGCGTCGATGTCGCCGCAGGTGTCCGCCATGTAGTGGCGCATGGCGTCGAACTGCGCGTTGGTCAGGACCGGCGACTCGATCTGCAGAAGCCGGCACTGCGCCTCGTCCTCTTCGAGGATGTTGCCGAGGTTGCCGAGCCGCGTCGCGATGGACATGACGTGGCGCTCGCGCAGCGAGTCGATGGGCGGGTTCGTGACCTGGCTGAAGTTCTGCCTGAAGAAGTGGTGCAGGCCGCGATAGCGGCTCGACAGCACGGCGACGGGGGCGTCGTCGCCCATCGAGCCGACCGGCTCCTTGCCGTCCTCGGCCATCGGCTGGAGCACGGTCTCCAGGTCCTCGATCGTCCAGCCGGCCGCGAGCTGCCGGCGGCGCAGTTCCTCGCGCTCGAGCTCGGCCGTCTCGGTCACGTCGCGGCACGCCACCTTCTCCAGGTGGACGATGTTCCTGATCCACTTGCGGTAGTTGCGGCGCTTGGCGAGCATCTCCTTCAGCTCGGTGTCGCGCCACAGCCGGCCCTCGGCGAGGTCGACGGCGATCATCTGTCCCGGCCCGAGCCGGCCCTTCTCGACGACGTCCTCCTCGGGCACGCGCACCATGCCCGCCTCGGAGCCGGCGATCAGCAGGCCGTCCTTCGTGATGCTGTAGCGCATCGGCCGCAGGCCGTTGCGGTCCATGCCGCCGAGCACCCAGCGGCCGTCATAGGCGGCGAGGGCGGCCGGGCCGTCCCACGGCTCCATGATCGCGTTGAAGTAGCTGTAGAGCGCCTTCACCTCGTCGGAGAGCAGCTGGTTGTTCGCGGCGGCCTCCGGCACCAGCAGGGCCTTCGCCGCCGGCAGGTCGCGGCCGGCGCGGATGACGAGCTCGAACACCGAGTCGAGCGCTGCCGAGTCCGAACTGCCGAGCTGGACGATTGGCTTCAGGTCTTCGATCTGCTGACCGAACTTCGGGCTCGCGAGGCGCGGCTCGTGGCTCTTCATCCAGTTGACGTTGCCCGACAGGGTGTTGATCTCGCCATTGTGGGCGATCACCCGGAACGGCTGCGCCAGGCGCCATGTCGGGAAGGTGTTGGTCGAATAGCGCTGGTGATACACGGCGAAGTTCGAGACGAACCGCTCGTCGAGCAGGTCGGGGTAGAACTCGGTCAGCTGTTCCGCGAGGCAGAGGCTCTTGTAGATGATCGACCGGCTGGACAGCGAGCAGACGTAGAAGTCCGGGATGGCGGCGGCCAGGGCGGCCTTCTCGATCCGCCGCCGGATGACCATCAGGTCGATTTCGAACTGCTCGGCGTCCACGCCGCGGCTGTTCGCGATCATGATCTGCTCGATCTCGGGCCGCGTGGCATTGGCCTTCTCGCCCAGTGCCTCGGTGTGCACCGGGACCTGCCGCCAGCCGTAGATCGTGTAGCCGAACTTCAGGATCTCGCTCTCGACGATGACGCGGCAGCGTTCCTGGCCGGCCATGTCGGTGCGCGGCAGGAACAGCATGCCGACCGCGAGGATGTCCTCCTTCGGCTCGTGGCCGATGCGCTTGATGTGCTGGCGGAAGAAGGCGTGCGGGATCTGCACGTGGATGCCGGCACCGTCGCCGGTGCGGCCATCCGCATCGACGGCGCCGCGATGGAAGATCGCCTTCAGCGCCAGCAGAGCGCTCGCCACGACGGCGCGGCTCGGCTTGCCGTCGAGCGCGGCGATGAAGCCGACGCCGCAGGCGTCGCGCTCCTGTGCGGGGTCGTAGAGCCCGGAGGCGGCGAGCCGTTCGGCGTTCGCCCGGAACTCGGCGACGAAGTCCTCGGCGGCGACGCTCTCGGGGGATCTCGCGGGGGAGGAAGGCATGCGGTCCATCGTCACCTCCGTCAGGAGGCCAGCTTGACCGGCGCGGCGCCGATCTTGGCCTGGATGTAGCTGTGGATGGCTTCGGCGGCGTCGCGGCCGTCGCGGATCGCCCAGACGACGAGCGAGGCGCCGCGGACGATGTCGCCGGCGGCGAAGACGCCGTCGAGGCTGGTCATGCCGGTGGCCAGTTCGGCGCGGATGGTGCCCCAGCGGGTCACCTTCAGCTCCGGCGCACCGAACAGCGCCGGCACGTCTTCGGGATCGAACCCGAGCGCCTTGATCACGAGGTCGGCCTCGATCGTGGCAGCCGAACCGTCGACCGGGACGGGGACCTGCCGGCCGGTGGCGTCGGCGATCCCGAGGTGCATGCGGATGACGCGGACGCCGGCCACGGTGTCCTCGCCGACGAAGGCCTCCGGCGCGGAGAGCCAGACGAACTCGACGCCTTCCTCCTCGGCGTTGCGCACCTCGCGCTGCGAGCCCGGCATGTTGGCGCGGTCGCGGCGGTAGAGGCACTTCACCGAGGTGGCGCCCTGACGGACGGCCGTCCGCACGCAGTCCATCGCGGTGTCGCCGCCGCCGATGACGACCACCCGCTTGCCGTTCGCGTCGAGCGAACCGTCCTCGAAGGCCGGGACGGAGTCGCCGAGGCCCTTGCGGTTGCTGGCGACGAGATAGTCCAGTGCCGGGACGACGTTGCCGAGCCCGACGCCGGGGGCCATCAGCTCGCGCGCCTTGTAGACGCCGGTCGCGATCAGGATGGCGTCGTGGCGCTCGCGCAACTCTTCCAGGCTTGCGTCGCGGCCGACCTCGAAGTTCAGGTGGAACTGGACGCCGCCCTCCTCGAGCAGGTGCCAGCGCCGCAGCACCACTTCCTTTTCGAGCTTGAAGCCCGGGATGCCGTAGATCAGCAGGCCGCCGACACGGTCGTGCCGGTCGTAGACATGCACCTGATAGCCCTTGCGGCGGAGCTGTTCGGCGGCGGCGAGGCCCCCGGGGCCCGCGCCGACGATGCCGACGGACTCCGGCCGCTCGCGGCGCGGCCGCGGCGGCTTCACCCATCCTTCGGCCCAGGCCGTCTCGGTGATGAAGCGCTCGACCGTACCGATGGTGACGGATTCGAACCCCTTCTCGATGACGCAGTTGCCCTCGCAGAGACGGTCCTGCGGGCAGATGCGGCCGCAGACCTCGGGCATGTTGTTGGTCGACGCCGCGACCTCGTAGGCCTCCTCCAGCCGCCCCTCCGCCGTCAGGCGCAGCCAGTCGGGGATGTTGTTGTGCAGCGGGCAGTGGATCTGACAGTAGGGCACGCCGCACTGCGAGCATCGCGCCGCCTGAATGGCGGCGTGCTCGCGGGCGAACTCCTCGTAGATCTCCTGGAAGTCGGTCCGGCGCGCCTCGGCCACGCGCTTGTTCGGCATGGCCTTCGGCACGTCCGTGAACTTGAGCATGCGTTCAGCCATGCCACCCTCGGACTTGTCTCTCACGACTATGCCGAACGTGCGGCGGTGGGCGAAGGAAAATCGATATTATAAGGCATATATGCTGTCATAAAATCCGCCACGGCTCCTCCGAACTCTCCAGAGGCATCGTCATGGAGGACCGCCTACAGAATAAAAAGTCCGATACGGACCTATGCTGCGGGAGTGCGACACGTCGCACGCCACGGTCTTTTCACTTGCAATGTTCGGTCCGTTTGGCGAGACGTTCGCGGACGCTCGCCCATGCGTTCCCACCCTTCGACAAGCAAAGCGCTGCATGACGTTGATCGAACTGGCCGAGGCGCTGCTGCTCGGCATCGTCGAAGGGCTGACCGAGTTCATTCCCGTTTCGTCGACCGGCCACCTCATCCTGGTCGGCCGCCTGCTCGGTTTCGAAGGGCCACCCGGCTTCGTCTTCGAGGTGGTCATTCAGCTGGGCGCCGTGCTGGCAGTCTGCCTGGTCTATGGCGCCCGTCTGACACACATCGCGATGAACCTCGGCAGCTCGGCGGAAGCTAGGCGGTTCGTGGCGGCGGTGCTGATCGCGTTTCTGCCCGCGGCGGTGATCGGCGTCTTCGCACACGGCTTCATCAAGGAAGTGCTGTTCTCGCCGTACGTCGTCTGCACGACCCTGATCCTGGGCGGCATCGCCATCCTGGTGATCGAGCGCAACCTCCCGACACCCCGCATCTTCTCGGTCGAGCAGATGTCGCGAAAGACGGCACTCGGGATCGGTTTCATGCAGACGCTGGCCATGGTGCCGGGCGTGTCCCGCTCCGGGGCCACGATCCTCGGGGCGCTGCTGCTGGGCGTCGACCGCAAGACGTCGGCCGAGTTTTCGTTCTTCCTGGCGATACCGACGATGCTCGGGGCGGTCGTCTACGACCTCTACAAGAACCGCGGTTCGCTCAGCATGGACGGGACCATCATCATCGCGATCGGCTTCGCCGCGGCGTTCCTCGCCGGGCTGGTCGTGGTGCGCTCGCTGCTGGCCTTCGTCGGACGGTACGGTTTCACGCCGTTCGGCTGGTACCGGATCGTCGTCGGCCTCGGCATGTTCGCAATCCTGACGCTCGGCTGAACGGCAGGTTCAGCGCCCACAGCGCCCACAGCGCCCTCAGCGCCCTCAGCGCCCGCGGCGCGACGGGACGAAGCGCCCGCCCTTGCGGAAGCGTTCCAGATAGGTCGGGATCACGACCTCGATCGCGGTCGGGGTCACGCCCAGGTCGGTCAGTCCGGGAAGCGTGCCGCCGACCACGTTGTCGTTGCGGAGCAGCTTCACCTGATCGCGCGTCAGCGGCGCGTTCGGCAGCTTCTCCAGGAAGCGGGCCTTGAAGTCCGCCAGCCCGAACGAGAGCGGGATGAGGCGGCGCTTGCGCTGGATGACCCGCAGCATGAGTTCCATGAGCTCGCGGAAGGTGTAGATCTGCGGACCGCCGAGTTCGTAGGTCTTTCCGGCGGTCCCCGGGTCGCGCAGGATCTTCATGAACGCGTCGGCGACATCGCCGACGACGACCGGCTGGAAGCGGGTGGTGCCGCCGCCGATCAGCGGCAGTGCCGGGAACAGCTGCGCCATCTGCCCGAACCGGTTGAAGAAGTCGTCTTCCGGTCCGATGACGATGCTGGGGCGCACGATCGTCGCCTCGGGGAAGGCGGTGCGCACGGCGTCTTCGCCGGCGGCCTTGGTGCGGGCATAGTCCGATTCCGACTGTGCGTCGGCGCCGATGGCGGACATCTGCACGAGACGGTCCACACCGGCGTCACGCGCCGCCGCGGCGATGTTGGCCGCCCCTTGCGCCTGGACCTCCTGGAACGTCTGCTTGCCGCTCTCCTGAAGGATGCCGACGAGGTTCACAACGGCCTCGACGCCGGCGACCGCCGTGCGGACCGAGTCCGCGTCCCGCACGTTCGCGGCGACGGGGACGATCTGGCCGACGGCGCCCAGCGGCTTCAGGAAGTCCGCATCGCCGGGGCGACGGACCGCGACCCGGACCACGGTGCCCTCGGCCGCGAGACGCTTCACCAGATACCGGCCGATGAAGCCGGAGCCTCCGAACACGGTGACGCGGCGATGGAACATACTTCCCCCTTACGCGGTGGCGAGGCGGCGGGGCGACCCGCCGCAGCCGGCGCATATTATCGGCTGCGCGCCCACCGGCAAGCAAAGCCGGCACGTTGGCGGCCGACGGTCAGTCCGCGGCGGGCGTCGGGGTCGATCCGGACTCGTAGCCGAGCACGCCCTTGCGGCGATAGAGCCAGGGATACTGGGAGACGACCTTGCGGACGTAGGTGATGCGCCAGGCGAACAGGCCGACGGCGATCATCAGGGCAAGGTCGACCAGGAACCCCGGCAGCGCCAGCAACTCGCCGTCGAAGAGCGCGAAGAGGAGGAAGCGTCCGGCCAACGCCAGCAGCAGGCCGTATGGCAGCAGCTGCCAGACGGACTTCCAGGTGGCGGCGACGGCCTGACCGGTCATGAACGCGGCGAAGCCCATCAGCACGACGACGAAGCCGACATAGGCTCCGACCGGTGCGCCCAGGATCTCCGTCATCGTGCCGGCTCCGGCGCATGGCCGCCTTCGAGGTAGGCGGCCCGGACCTCCGGATTGCCGAGGAGCTCGCGCCCGGTGCCCGTCATGGTGATCGCGCCGTTGACCATCACGTAGCCGCGATGCGCGAGGCGAAGGGCGTGGAAGGCGTTCTGCTCGACCAGGAAGACGGTCATGCCCTCGCTGCGGTTGATCTCGCGCACGACGTCGAAGATCTGCCGCACGATCAGCGGGGCCAGACCGAGCGACGGTTCGTCGAGCAGGAGCAGGCGCGGCCGGCTCATCAACGCGCGGCCGATCGCCAGCATCTGCTGCTCGCCGCCCGACAGGGTGCCGCCACGCTGCATCCGGCGCTCGCGCAGGCGCGGGAACAGCTGGAAGACCCGCTCCAGGTCGGCGTCGAAATGCTCCGGCGGGGCCGTCAGCGCGCCGAGCTGGAGGTTCTCCGCCACCGTCATGTGCGGGAAGATCCGCCGGCCTTCGGGCGACTGGGCGATGCCGCGCCGGACGATCGTGAAGGTTTCCTCGGCCGTGATGTCGTGCCCGTCGAAGCGGATGGTGCCGCGCGCGGCGCGCGGGTTGCCGCAGATCGTCATCAGCAGGGTCGACTTGCCGGCGCCGTTCGCCCCGATCAGGGTGACGATCTCGCCCTGACGAACGTCGATGTCGACGCCCTTCAGCGCCTCGATGTGACCGTAGAAGGTGTGGACGCCGCGCAGCTCCAGCATCAGTGCGCCCCTCGCGGTAGGTCCTGCGCCACCTCTTCCGGCAGATCCTCCTCCTCGTCGGCGCCGAGGTAGGCGCGGATCACGGCGGGGTCGTTGCGGATCGCTTCGGGTGCCGCGTCGGCGATCTTCCGCCCATAGTCGAGGACGACGATATGGTCGGAGATGCCCATGACGACGCTCATGTCGTGTTCGATGAGCAGGATGCCGACGCCGTGGTCGCGGCGGATGTCGAGCAGGATCTCGTTCAACTCCGCCGATTCGCGCGGGTTCAGTCCCGCGGCCGGCTCGTCGAGGCAGAGCAGCGCCGGCTTCGTGCACATCGCCCGGGCGATCTCCAGGCGGCGCTGCGCGCCGTAGGGCAGGTTGCCGGCCTCCCACTCCGCGCGATCCTCCAGCCGCATCCGCCGCAGCCAGTAGCGCGACAGTTCGATCGCCTGCCGCTCGGCGCGGGTGAAGCTCGGCAGGCCCAGCAGCCCGGCGATCGAGAAGACCGAGGCGCGCATCAACTCCGTGTGCTGGGCCACCATCAGGTTCTCCAGCACGGACATGCGCGAGAACAGGCGGATGTTCTGGAAGGTCCGCGCGACGCCCGCCTCGCGCGCGATGCGGTCGCCGTCCATCTGCTCCAGCAGGAAGCGGCCCTTGCCCGGATTGTCGAGGGTGAGGCGGCCGACCGTGGGCGGGTAGAAGCCGGTCAGGCAGTTGAAGACCGTCGTCTTGCCGGCGCCGTTCGGACCGATGATGGCGGTGATCTCGCCGGGTGCGGCGGCGAAGTTGAGATCGTCGACGGCCACGAGACCGCCGAAGCGCATGCTCAGGTGCTCGACCTTCAGCAGAGGCTCGCTCATGCGGTCTGCTCCGCCCGTGGCGGTCCATCCGGCAGTCGAACGGTCGGCTCGCGATGCGCCAGCAGACCGCGCGGCCGCCAGATCATCACCAGCACCATGGCGCCGCCGAAGAGCAGCATGCGGAACTGGGCCAGATCGCGCGCGAATTCCGGCAGCAGGACCAGGAACAGCGCGGCGATGACCACGCCGGTCTGGCTGCCCATGCCGCCGAGCACGACGACCGCCAGGATGAGGGCCGATTCGAGGAAGGTGAAGCTCTCCGGGCTGATGAAGCCCTGGCGCGCCGCGAAGAACGCGCCGGCGAAGCCGCCGAACATCGCGCCGATGGCGAAGGCGGACAGCTTCGTGATGGTCGGATTGATGCCGAGGGCGCGGCAGGCGATCTCGTCCTCGCGCAGGGCCTCCCAGGCGCGGCCGACCGGCAGCCTGCGGATGCGCAGGGTGAAGAGGTTGGTGATCAGCGCCAGCATCAGGATGACGTAGTAGAGGAAGATCAACCGGTGCATCGGCGAGTAGTCGAGCCCGAACGTGTCGGCGAAGCCGCCCTCGCTGCGCGAGAACTCCAGGCCGAAGAAGGTCGGGCGCGGGATGCCCGACAGGCCGTTCGGGCCGCCGGTGAACTGATACCAGTTCAGCAGGATGATGCGGATGATCTCGCCGAAGCCCAGGGTCACGATGGCGAGATAGTCGCCGCGGAGACGGAGCACCGGAAAGCCGAGCAGCACGCCGAGGAAGGCGGCCAGGATCCCGGCGACCGGCAGGGCCGCCCAGAAGGAGACGTCGAAATGGATCGCGAAGAGCGCGAAGCTGTAGGCGCCGATCGCATAGAAGGCGACGTAGCCGAGGTCGAGCAGGCCGGCCAGCCCCACGACGATGTTGAGGCCCCAGCCGAGCATGACGTAGATCAGCACAGTCGTGCCGAGGTCGACATAGTAGCGGTCGGCGAACGGCAGGAGCGGCATGGCCACGCCGAACAACAGGCCAGCGACCCCGACGATGCGCAGATGCGACTTGGTGTTCTCCCCGAAGCGGGCGAAGCGCCGTTTACCGCTGCCGCCCCAGGGGCGCGATCCCTGCACGAAGATCAGCAGCAGTCGGCCGATAAAAACGGCGGCGACGGCGATGGCGACCCAACCAAAACGCGTTTCGAAGCCGAGCCCGCCGGGCTGGTCGACCGTGCGGAAGCCCGCCAGAGGGATAGCGAGGCCGAGCGCCACGAGGCCGGCCAGACCGGCTTCCTTCAGGGCTGCCGCGATATCGATGCGGGGTACGGACCGGGTCTCCGCCATCAGACCTTCTCGACCTCGGGCCGGCCGAGCAGTCCGGTCGGCTTGAAGATCAGCACCAGGACGAGGATCGAGAATGCCGCGACATCCTTGTATTCACTGGTGAAGTAGGCCGCCCAGAAGGCTTCGATCAGACCGATCAGCAAGCCGCCGAGCATCGCACCGGGCAGGGACCCGATGCCGCCGAGCACGGCGGCGGTGAACGCCTTGAGGCCGGCCAGGAAGCCGATGAAGAAGTCGATGACGCCGTAGTAGAGGGTCACCAGCAGGCCCGCCACGGCAGCGAGTGCCGCGCCGGTGACGAAGGTGAGCGAAATCGTCCGGTCGACATTGATGCCGACCAGTCCAGCCATGAGGCGGTCCTGCTGGCACGCACGCTGCGACCGCCCGAACGGGGTGCGCGTGATGACGCCCCAGAAGCCGAGCATCAGCGCCAGGGTCGTCACGATGATGATGACCTGCAGATAGCTGAGGACGACGGTGAACTCACCGGAATCGGCGACGACGAACCCGCCGGTGATCACGGGCTGCAGCGGCTTCACGCGGGCGCCCTGGAGGATCTGGACGTAGTTCTGCAGGAAGATCGACATGCCGATCGCCGAGATCAGCGGCGCCAGCCGAAACGATCCGCGGAGCGGCCGGTAGGCGATGCGTTCGATCGCCCAGCCGTAGATCGACGTGAACAGCATCGCCGTGATCAGCACGATCAGCAGCGCGAGCGGGATCCAGGTGAGACCGATCGTGCCCAGGACCAGGAAGGAGATCAGCGACACGAACGCACCGATCATGAAGATTTCGCCATGGGCGAAATTGATCATGCCGATGATGCCGTAGACCATCGTGTAGCCGATGGCGATCAGTCCGTATATCGCTCCCAGCGTCAGCCCGTTGATGAGCTGCTGGAGAAAATACTCCATACCCCCCGCACCCCGCGTTTCGCGGCCCCGACGGACCGTCGCGAAAGAACAGCATGCCCCGGCGACCGCGTCAAATTGCGCTGAACGCGCTCTCCGGTGTTTCCGGCTCCGGCAGATCCAGTTCGATGTGAGTTGCCGTGCCGTTCTTCCCCTCGACCTCGATCCTGCCGTGCAGGCGCGATACCATCGTCTCCACCAGGGTGGTGCCCAACGACCGTCGCGGTCGGTCGCGCGCGACCGACCCGGACCCGACACCGTCGTCGCAGACACTCATCGAGAGGCGCCGACCCTCCAGGCCGCCGACGATGCGGATCGTGCCGGATCTGCCGTCCGGAAAGGCATGCTTGAAACAGTTGGTCACCAACTCGTTGACCACGAGGCCGATGTTGATCGCCAGATCGATGGGGATGACGATCTCGGGCATCTCGTAGGTCAGCGTGATCCGCGGCTCCGGTTCGGCGAAGACGGCGCTGATCCGGCGGCAAAGGTCGCCGACATACTCGCCGAGTTCGATCCGGGCGACGTTTTCTCCGTGGTAGAGGTGATCGTGAATGAGGCTGAGCGAGCGGATGCGGCCCGAGAGCGCGGCCAGCTCGCGCTTCGCCTCCTCGCTCTGCGCACGGGCGCCCTGCAGGGAGACGAGGCTGCTGACGATCTGCAGGTTGTTCTTGACCCTGTGGTGGACCTCGCGGAGCAGCACCTCCTTCTCGTCGAGATTGGCGCGCAGCTTCTCGTTGGCGGCGACGAGTTCCTCCTCGCGCACCCGAAGCTGCTGGAGGCTTTCGAGCAGTTCCCGGTTCTGCTGCTGAACCTCGGCCACCGGATCGGCCTGCCGCATCCGGGCGAGACGGCCCGCCGCCTGCTGGGCCTTCGCCTTGAAGGCCTCGTCCGTCATGTCGCCTGCGGCGATCCGCTTCGACATGACGACGGTCGTTCCGGACGGGCCGGTCTCGAGCTTGAAATCGTCCATCAGCCGCCGGGCGCCGGGTATGCCCAGGCCGAGGCCCGTCTTCGACTGATAGCGCCCCCCCAGCACGGCCTCGACGTCCGCGATACCGCGCCCGGTGTCGGAGACCCGAACGACGAGGGAAGGGCGGGTCTTCGTGTCGGCCAGCCCGAACTCGATGCGTCCGCCGCCCGCGTAGGACACGGCGTTGCGCGCGATCTCGGAGACCGCCGTGGCGATCCGCGTCTGGTCCTGATCGGGAATGCCCAGGCCGGCGGCGACGGCCCGAGCCCACTGGCGCGACTGGACGACGTCGGCGCCCGTGCGCAGCGTCGCGCGGAAGATCGGAATTTTCATGAGACGCGTGCCACGAAGGTGGTGCAGTCGTCCCGCCGGCGCCGAAAATCACGGTAGAGAATGGCGGCTATGGTCAGTGGGTGACGGGCGACGAGGCCCCGATACTTGCTCAGATCCCAGCGCGTGCCGAGCCCGTCGGAGGCGAATACCGCGAGAAGCTCGCCTTCATAGGGATACTCGATGACACGCGCCCGGCCGGCGTTCCGCCCGACGATCCCCTCGTAGGACAATGTCCGGCTGGTGCCGCCGTCCCAGCGCAGCCAGCCCGATATGTTGCCGACGCCGATGAAGCTGAGCACCGACCGGCCGTGATCGATCGACGCCAGCGCCACCGCCGCGCCACGCGTGCCGTGCAGCGCGGCGTCGATCCGGCCCATGCG
>Ga0114915_1000298_pt1 | contig 23038 bp, 37 predicted proteins | sample MalvirAntarct_55_FD_87288 | JGI IMG/M metagenome (GOLD analysis project Ga0114915, IMG submission 87288) | Marine viral communities from the Global Malaspina Expedition - Malaspina viral metaG Antarct_55 | ecosystem: Environmental > Aquatic > Marine > Oceanic | place: South Georgia Island...
ACCCGTGTGTGTGAGATGTATAATAATAACACTACCCCATAAATTGTTAGACGGGGGGGGGCATTTTGAATCTTGCCTTACTCTTGCCTTACTCTTGCCTTACTCTTGCCTTACTTTTGACACATTGTTGCCACTATCTTGACACATGTATGACAGGTGCACTACGCGGCCGCGCTGCGTGTGGCAATGTGGTTCGGTGTGCCGTGGTACATGCTCAGCTTGTTTGTGACGTTACGTCACTTATGCAATTAGCCTATTGAGCATATGCGCTTCATATGCGCATATGAGGTACGGAAACAAACAAACATGGAGTAAGACAAATGGCATATAACAAACTCAGCACATATAAAACAGCATGGACAGAAGACGGATACGGCGTTGGCTCTGTAAGATACACCAACACCGCAATTGTTTCATGGGATAGCGACACAATCACGCTGCGCTCTGGTGGATGGGAAACAGTCACAACAAAGCGCAAGATGAACCAATCAAGCCACCAGTTTGGCCTTGGCTTTGGTGTATATCAGCGCGACCATGTTTGGTATGTTGACATGCCAGATGATGACACTGTGCTATTTACGGACGGCATGACATTTTCACGCAACACGAAAAGTGAGGCGGCATAAATGACCCGCCGCCAACGCAAAGCAATTCGCCAGCAAGTGCGCGCCATATTATTGCAGATCAGCCTTGGAGCTTGCGCCGGGCTGGCAATTGGCGCGGCCCTATTCTTAAACCTGTAAGGAGATAAACAAATGCAAATTAACGACAAAAAGTTTGTGATGGAAACGACAATGATTGAAGCCTCATTAGACCAAGGCATAGACCTTTCAGACCTTAAAATCATTTATCGGAAAGCAAAGGGCGCTTGGTTCGTGGTCAGAGTTAGCACTGGCCGGGGCATAGCAAGGGTTCTTGACAGCGAATTTTGATATAACCCGCAACAATCGCCCCGCCTTTGTGCCGGGCTTTTTAGTGGATTGTGTCACCTTTGAGCAGCTCGCTGTCGTGCAATTCGCAAAGCACTTCCGCAAGGGCTTGCATCAAAATTTCCGGCCTGACCTCACCCAATCGTTCTTCGCAATAATCGACGAGCAATCCGGCTTCCGCTTCAGCTTGATCATTGTCCTCACATTCAAGCAATAATCGCAGATCAATCTTAAACGCCATCTGCTCTGCCCTTCAAAATCGCCCAACGCGTTTCAAGGCGCGCTGGGCTAGTTGTGCGAGCGCTTGGGAGGAAGATACCCGCACAACCTTAATAGCGTTTAAAACAGCCTTAGATCAAGTCTCAGCGCATTCTGCACCCAAGGCCATGTATCCGCAGGCGTCAATTGAGCTATCTCTATGAGGTCCGCGTTTTAGTCTGGCAATTTTCAATATCGACATAAGGTGACAAACATCAGCAGCGCTTATGTCTTTCCCCAAATAAGCTGACCACATTTTTGACGTTGTGCCAAAGTTATCTTGTGGCGTGCCATAATGTTCTTGCCTTTCGCCATTGATTAATTCCCCGGCAGTCTCTAGCACCTCTGACCGCGTGTTTTTTTCGTCACTCATTTTTTCTTCCTTTTGTTTTGCATTTCCATTTTGCGCAGCAAGATTGCGTTTCGTTCGTCAAGCGTCCAGCTTGGTTGATTGGGGTCGAACCTGCGACGATTGGCAAAACCCTCCAACTCTCCAATATCCCGGCAAGCATTCAACCTGTCGCTGAACGAGTGCATAGGCTCCGGCACCTTATGAGAGCCAGCAGGGCTGACAATTGCCCGGCCCTTTTCTATTTCCTGCAAAACCCAATCCCTCATCCTCTCAATCATTTATTAAACCTTTCCTAAACTCAGCCACTATGAATAATATTTATTTATTTATTAGTATAAATAAATAAATAAATTAATAGTAAGGTGGAGGTGATACTATTAGTGATACTAATTGCATACTAATATACTAATCAACACCTAAACCATTGAAAACAAAGCAACCGTAATAAGTATCAAATTAGTAAAACACCCCTGCAAAAAACACACTTAGCAGCCCCGATACTAATTACTCCTTAAACCATTGATAAATAACAATAAGCACCCTCAAACCATCGTTTCTGCCGCGTATAGGCACAATAGAGCAGCCTCTGCCCTGCCATCAAATTTGACCAGCTTAAACAAATCAGCTTCCCTTGGAAAACGGTCCATAGCCATCGCCCGGCTTGCATTCTTATCCTTAGATAGTCCAAAATATTTCTTCCATTTTGCTGGCGTGACGTATTGCACGGGCAATTTATTTGCCGCCACTGCCATTTGCAATTGCCCAAAACCCTGGCCAAATCTGAATACGGCACTTGAGTTTTGGCCAGGTCTGGACTGTACCAATTCAAGTAAGCACATGCACTTTTCGTCCGCTTCGTTTTTCAGAACGTCCAACAGGGAATGCAAATCTATAATCGCCTTACCTTTTGTGTTTTTCATTACCGGCATATCGTGGACTTCCAGCTTGCCCGTATCGGTCCAGTATAGCGCGATGGCACCCGTGAAGCCTGGGTCACATCCATATATCAACATTAATCAACCGCCGGTTGTTTAGGCTTTACTATGTTGCTGGCCTTTTCTAAAGCAGCGCTACGGCAAAATGCGCTAAAGCTTAGGCCAAGTTTGAGAGCTGCTTCTGAAATAGCCCGGTCGGCTATATCGCTAAATTGAATTAAACGTTTCTTATCGCCCATGATATTCCCCTTTTTCTGTTGCTTTACATATATATGCTAAAAATATGTAATTCAAGTAAATTAGGTGTTGTGCATATCTTTTATTTATGATTTAAGATAATTACGAAACATGAAATTATGGAGATTAACATGACAAATTCAAATGACACATGGGACACCGCAGAGCGTTGGGAAAATATCAAGCAGCGTTATCTTGACCGGGCCGACGTTATATCTGAGCTAAAAGAGGATGAGCTAGACGCTGCGAATAGCTTGCGGTGGTCTGCTTGCAGCTTATCCGAGAGCGTTAATAATTTTATGCGCCTGCTATATGATGACGTTGTGAGTTTTTCTCAGGCATATTATTTGCTCAAAAATCAATACGATTGGGATAGTAGCGAATGCGAAGATAAAAGCAAAGTTATGAAAATGTGCAGAAAAGTTGTCGATGAGCTTGAGAGTGAATATTCAATGTTAAGTATGAGCGACGTTGAGCAGTTCGATAATGTCTCTGGTAAAATGCACCACTTTTTTGACACCAAGCCAAACAAGCATCAAATGAAAAAATTTGAAGAGCATGGCGTTGTTTGGAATGGCGAAGTCGATGAGCATTGAGGTGAAGCTGGGCGGGGTAACATTCCCCGCCCTATGCAAAATTAGCGAGATTGACCGTGATTTTGTAGGCTCAAGCAATTATATGGGCGTGGCTTATTTTTGGAGTCAACGCCATCCTCAAAAGGCTAGGCTATGCAAGGCTTCGATTTCTGCCCGGCGCAAAGTCCACAACGCCTTGGTTCTTGAGGGCTTAGACCTTGAGGGAGACACAGGAATTCATAGAACCATTATTAACATTGCACTTGAGCGTGAAGAGCAGGGAGCGGATTAATGGCCCAATCGTCTAATGACGCCGTGTCCGAAGCTCTGCAAACATTTGTGATTAATTTGCCTGAAAATATGACCTCTGAACAGTTAGCTACAATTTTTGCGGTTATCATGGACTGCTTTGTGAGCGACCAATCCAAGCGTGAGGGAATATTTAACGCTGTGCTTGAGGCAATGGAAAGCGCCGACGAGGAGCGCGAAATGGATTTACTGGCAAATACTGCTAGCGCGCTTAACGACGCAAACCAGTTTTTGGCTAAGTTAAGTGGAAAGACAAAGTGAATTGGTCTGAACATCTGCCGACATTTTTGATCGAAATGTTCGGCCCCGCATTAGTGGGTACTGCGGGGAATGCTCAGACTAATACCGCGCCGGAGCCTTTAGGGGTATGGGTTCCGGCGCACCCAGATCAGGAACCGCCCTTTTAGGAGAAACAAATGCTTGTCCAATTATCACTCAAGGAGATGTCGCAATGCAATCAGGCTGCGGCTATGCGATGGCAGCTTGCTAGGGCCTCTGGCATTGTTAATCAGCGCCGTGATCAGGTTAAAAGTCAGCAAGATTTAGATTTGCTGGGCGTTAAGGCTGAGCTTGCCGTGTCTAGGGTGTTTAGCTTGGAACACCAGCACGCGATTGGCGTTGACGATGGGCGCGACATTTGGCTGGACGATATTTCGATTGACGTTAAGGCCACGTTTCATAAAAATGGCAGGCTTTTGTTTAAGGACAAGCAGTCATTCAAGGCAGACTGCGCTGTGCTGGTCTGTCAGATTGAGCTTAATAAAATGAATGTCGTTGGCTACGCCTCACACGCTTTGTTTATGGATAAGTCTAAAGAGGTGGACTTGGGCTATGGCCCTTGCATGGCGATGGATCAAAATGAGCTGAACTCACTAGAGCGGCTTTGGTACGCCGGGCGTATGTCCGGTTTGAAATTTTAAACATGGAGATAACTATGAAAAGCAAAGTAATAATCACAAACGCGCACCCTCACGGGTTCGCATTTGCTCACGCCACAGAAAGCAATGAACAGGTTTTTATACCTATTCATGTAGCTGAAGGGTTTGACTTATCACCGTCTGACGTTCTGGATGCTACTTTAGTGCCGAATTATGCCGACAAATCTCGCTCAGGCACAAAGTTTATGGCTGTGAAGCTTTATAAAGAGGGTGAGCATGAAGAAGTGCCTATTTATCAAGATGGAGATGATGATTTGACGCGCTCTAAAGTTGACGGTGAGGTTTTGTCTTTGATTCAGGCCGGAGGATATTATTCCACTGAGGAGATTGCAGAGCAACTTGGCCTTGGTGAGAAGGCGGCTGGAAATAGTGCAATGCGTTTGTTCACTTCGGGCAAGATTGCAAAGGCTGAAGTTTACGGCGCAGTAGATGACAAGCAAGCCACTTTTACACTGTGGGCTGAGAGTGCCAGCAGTTTTATTGAGGTGGCTTAGGCCAAAGCGCAACTGGATCATTTTTTTTAGTTTAGTTGCGCTTTGCACTTGTTAATATATTTTGCATATGCAATGAATGATTAAACGATATAAGGAGGGTAATATGAAATACGATTGGGAAGCAAAGGTTGACCTCGAAGGGGTGATTGAGTTTGGCGATTGCGAATTGCCGCGACACCTAAAGATTATTGGCTTGGTGGTACTGCACGAAGATGCCGCTGAGGCTTGCCTAATTCTTGAAGAGGGCATTGTTGGTGATGACGTTTACCACATGGATATTCTTGGCGATATTTTAGGTGATGCGGAGAAATCTCTATTAGATTGCAGTAAAAAATACAGAGCTAAATATAAGAAAATGGCGGCGGCAGCCATAAAAAGAAGGAAAGCAAATGACAATAATTAAATCAGAAGACATGTCGAATGAAGGGTATCACGCGCATCGTGCGGTTGGCTCTTCATCTGTGAAAACAGTCGCCAGCAAAAGCTTGGCACACTGGAAGGGCCAAGTGCGCAAGGAAAGCCACGCCTTTGATTTGGGCAGCGCCGTCCACGCCATGCTGCTTGAGCCTGAGAAGCAGCTTGTCATTCGCGGCCCTGAGACACGGCGCGGCAAGGCTTGGACTGAGCTTAAAGATGAAGCTGACACGCTAGGTAAGATTTTGCTTACTGAGGCTGATTACGATTTGGCCAACAACATGACCGACGCCTGCATGAACAACAACATGGCAAACCACCTGCTCACCAATCCTGATTTGCTGGCAGAAGCTTCGTTCTTCGCCACAGACCCCGACATTGACATTGAGCTGAAAACTCGCCCAGATGGTCTTTTGCGGGAGGCTGGCATCGTGCTGGATATCAAGACTTGCCAAGACGCATCGCCGCGTGGCTTTGAGCGCGCTGTTCGGGCGTTCGGCTATGACGTGCAGGCAGCGTTTTACATGCATGTTTTGCGCCTTAATAAAGTGCGGGTGGATAACTTTATATTCGTCTGTGTGGAGAAAGACTCGCCGCACGTCACGGCCTGTTACGAGCTATCTGAGATGTACCTGCGCCACGCGCACAATCGGATGATTGAAACGCTGCATAAGATTAAACAGGCTCAGACTGATGACCATTACGGCACAGATTGGCCTGACCTTGGCACGATACATCTGCCAGCTTGGATGGACAGCGAAGCCGCTTTTTAACTAATCCCAGTGCAGGGGTGCTGCACAAAATAGAAGGAGTTGCACAATGCAACACATGATAACAGACGTGACTGCACGTTACCCAAGATTAAACGCAACGTACAAATTCGACACCTACGACAATAAGAGCGTCAAATGTGATCCGTTGGATGATGGTGCGGCTTATGAGATGAGCTTTGTCATGTCAGATGATAAGGCAAAGGAATTGCACAACCTGTGCATGGAAGCCTACAAGAATGCGGCTGCGCTTGATGTAAAGCGCAAATGGCCAGACAAGCCGTCAATGCTTCCATATAAGCGCAACGATGATGGCGAAGTTATTGGCAAGTGTAAGCTGAAGGGCGCATATGGCGGTGATAAGACACAGCCGCCGAAGCAGGTTGACGCAGCGCGCAATAAGCTGGCCGATGACTTCATGTTGACAACTGGCAGCAAGTGCAATGTCGCCGTGGTGGTTGTTCCATACAACACTGGCAGCATTAATGGCGTGTCGCTTAGGCTGCGCGCGGTTCAGGTGCTTGAGCTTGCAGAAATGCAGGGTCAGGATGATCCGTTTACTGCCGTGTCGGGTGGCTTTACCGCAAGTGCCACAACACTGTCCAATCCAGAGGTGGAAGACCCGTTTGCTATGGCTGCATCAGCTCCGGCTTCTTCGGCACAATTAGACGACGAAATACCTTTCTAAAAAATTTATGCCCCGGCGGGTGCAGTGAACACCGGGGCATAAATCTTTAGGAGCAGTCAGTAAGGAATGTATAATGAAAGTTTTTACGGAGAGCAAGTTTCCAAACGCACGATGGAGCGAATTTGGTCAAACAATTATTCGCAATCTTGAGCTGAAGAAAACGTCGCAAGGCGAGTTTCACGGCCCATGCCCATCATGCTCAGGCACAGATAGATTTTGGATTAAAGAATTTCAAGGCGAAGTTATGGTCAATTGCCGCAAGTGTAACGACTATAAATCAATTAAGGATAGGCTGCGCGATATGTCGCTATGGCCTCAGCCGGGACACACGGCGCAACCAGAGGTAAAGAGAGTTGATATTGAATGGCCTGAGCGTGACGTTATGAGTAGTCACCCGTATCTTGAGAAGAAGCGCCTGAAGCTTCACAACGCAACCATTGACGGCGACACCTTGGCAATACCAATCATCGACGTGAAGGGCAGGCGCGTTGGCGCGCAGTTTATTGACGCAGATGGTAAGAAGAAGTTTTCCTACCAGCTTCCAGTAATCGGCAACTTTAGCGTGATTGGTGGACCTATTCGTGAGTTTGCATATATCGCAGAGGGCTGGGCAACAGCAGCCACAGTGCATGAAGCCACAGGTAAGCCCTGCGTCTTCGCACTGAACGCTGGCAATATCTTGGCGGTTGTAGACAACCTACAACAAGCCAAGCCCGACACTGAATTTGTCATTGCCGGAGATAATGACGACGCTGGCCGCAAGGAGTGTGAGCGTGCATTCTCTGAGTTGGGCGTTGAGTACATCATGCCTGAGAATGATGGCTGGGACTATTCCGACATGTGGGTCAACCAAGGCCCAGATGCCACACGCAAGGCTTTAACAGTGCAGAGCGTGATGGATCAAATCTTCATGCCGGGTGAGGCCATACCGCAGCTAAGCCGCAATTACCTTGTGAAGGGATGGCTTGGCTCCGGCCAAATGTCAGTGATTTATGGCCCGTCCAACGTGGGCAAGTCATTCTTTGCCTTAGACATGGCTTGGCATATTGCTGCCGGGCAGGAATGGAACGGCCATAAAGTCATTGGCGGTTCAGTTTTGTATCTTGCCACAGAAGGCGGCATGGGCATGCACAACCGGGTTGTGGCTCTTAGTCGACAGTACCCCGAACACAAGGACGTTAAGCTGGCCGTTAGACCTTTGCCGGTAAACTTGCTTGACGGCGACGTGGACATGGTTGTGTTGGAGAAGCTATGCCGCGAGGTGTCTCGTAAGCACGGCCAAGTTAAGTTTATAGTTGTGGACACGCTCAGCCGGTCTATGGCTGGTGGCAATGAAAACTCTCCTGAAGACATGACCAAGTTTATTGGCAATTGCGATAAGCTGCGCGAGATAACAAGTGCCAGCTTGGCAGTGGTGCATCACTCTGGAAAAGATAAAGCCGCTGGGGCTAGGGGGCATTCGAGCTTACGCGCTGCCACTGACACAGAGATTGAGCTGGACCACGATGAAGCCACGGGCATGCGCACGGCAAGGGCGACTAAGCAGCGCGACATGGAGACGGGTACTCTATTCTCGTTTAAGCTAAACGTGATTGAGCTTGGTATAGATGAGGATGGTGACGATGTAACAACCTGCACCATCCACAAGGCGTCGGACAGCGAGATTGAGGAGGCTAACAAGCCACGCATTAAGGGAAAGAACCAGTTGCTTATTCGCAAGGTGTTTACTCAATTGCGCGGCGAGGGCATAGGTAATCCCAATCCAAGCGGCCCCGGCTGGCCTGATCCACGCACCTTTTGGGTTATCTCTGAGGAGACAGTGAAGGACCACTTTGTTGGCAAAGTGTCCTCAGCGTCAAACCCAAGCTCAATATATAAACAGGCTGTGGCAGCGTTGATTGGCGCAGGGCATTTGGTGCAGAACGAGGGTTTCGTTTGGTTCACAGATAAAGATGGAAAATGTAAGGAGAAAGATAATGGAATGGATTGATTGCCCAGAATGCAATGGCACCGGATCACAAGAGCGAGAGACGTTTGTCACGCAAAGCCTTAACAATGATTATGGTTTCCCAGACACAGAAACAACTGAATGCGATAATTGCGCAGGTACGGGCCAAATAGAGCCTTTTGAGGGAGAAGATGAATGACACAGAAAGTTGACGTTTTAACAGATCAAATTATGAAATGCGCTGAGATGGGTATGTCTCAAGGTGATATTGCTGACTTACTGCGCGTAACCCCGTCAACGGTATCCCGTGTGACAAACCAGCTTGGCATTAAACTTAAAAGGAAAAAGCGTGAATTTGGACCAAATAATGATATATATACATCGACTAGAGAGAGTGAATCAGATAATTCTGGGGGAGCCGAAGACGGAGACGCGGCCCAATTTGAAGCAGCGCCTGCAAGAACAAGACGCACTTATAAGAATGCTGAAGAAAGAGATAAGCAAGCTGCCTTTCTGAAATTGCAAGAAAACTTGGGAGCGGCCATTACAAAAGAGCAACGATATGAGGTTACATACGCGCATTGTCTCATGGAGTTTGAAAAGCTCATGCAAAAACGCGGCTTGAGGCCTTCTTTACCGTGTAACCTGAAAAAAGGTAGCACTCTTACCAAGAGTGCGTTTGATATGGCCCAGCGCCGTAGAGAAAATGGCGTTGAGCAGGGCGAGAAACTTTTCCGCATGTTAAGCTATGACCAACGAATAACTGCCTCAGAGGCCGCTGGCCTGCTGGGCGATAGCATCCCACGCACGTCAAGTTACCTCAAGTCCATGTTTGAATCTGACAAGCTGTACCGGGTGCGTGACCTTGTTGTAATTGACGGTCAGCCAAAGAAGCAGTGGCGCTGGGTATTTAGCAAGCAGCCTATTAAAGCGCTTTACTCTGGCTTTGAGAGGGAAGCGGAATGACCTATTGGGCAGCACTTACGCTAACTTACATCGTGACCTCTGGCGTCAACTCCTATGAGGCCACGTCAACTATTTACTTCAAAGACATGCCCACTTGTTCGGTGGCCAACGACGCGATTTATCCCGTGATTTTGTCGCAATCAAGAAACAGCATGGCTGAATGCAGACGAACTGACATACCGTCTTCATCAATTAGGCCAATGGCAAGGCCAAATAGTTAAAAGACACCGGGGCGCACTTAGATATATTTCAGAGAGACAAGTAATACTGCGATATTACTTAGCAAAGCCAAATCAATCGAACGACGATAAAACTTTGTGCATGCTTCTTGGCTCAAAAAGTTCAGCATCTAAGTGAGTTGAGCTTGGCCTAATTATAGGATCATCGCCCCGGCAAAGAAAAATGGCGTCTAAATCTAACGCAACAAATGCGTAAACGTCAGAACGCTGCCGACCTTTGCCGTGCTTGGTGAAAAACTGGTATTTCCAATGTCTGATTTTTGACGACGTTTTAATTTGCAACGTCAGGATGCGTGTATCCGTTTGTATATACCCATCGTGGTCTTGTGAGGGCGCAAGAGTACAGAAATAACCTAAGCGGCTCAGTCGGCTAAGGGCGAGATATTCTCCCGCCCGTCCTACATTTGCGCTGGCCTCTTGATCCTGCATAGTTAGCTAAATTATATAAGCCAGCCGTGGACTTTATTGGTCTGCTCTATCCTGTCTTCCAGCCCGTGATAGCCGCCGTTTACACGTTTGGTGATTTTGCGGATTGTTTCCTCATCCACGCCCTCGACAGCTATTTTAAACAAGCCGTTGGTTTTGAAAAACCAGATAGCTGTTTCTATAGCGTATGTTTTGGCCACCAAATCTGGATCTGTTAAGATTTCTGGAATTCGCATGTCAGTTGCGAAATTGCTGTAATTTGATTTACCAGTGAGTTGTAGAAAACCTCTGCCACAGTAGAGCGAGCCTTCGCAAGACGCCTGATTGCCATTGCCCATTCGGTCAGCGTAAACCTTGTTTGCTAGGCCAGACGGGTTGCGTGCGTATGGCATCGCGCTTTCAACAGTTGGGAAGCGCGACGGCCACACAGCTTGAATTCGCTCTGGCGTTGAGTAATGCAGACCCTCACGGGTGCGCTTAAATCCACCGCTTTCGTGGTGCGCTTGACCAAGCAAGTGCGCTGCCTTCTCAGGCGATAGATCAAAATGCTTGGCGATGGCCCTCGCCGTATTCGGCCCGAACGCGCCATCAGCACCAACGCCAATTTTGGTTTGCAGGTTTTTCATTGCCTCGCTCATTTTTTTGTCATCTTCTTAGCTGTAGCCGACAGATCACTCATGTGGACTAATGGCTTGCTGGATGCAGTGTGCTTTGCGCCAGACATGACTTGTCCATTAGTTTTATGGATTGGGCCATTATGTTCTTTGCCATTCTTAAAATAATGCTTAACACCCTTAGCCATTATACCATCCTCTTCTTAGGTTTTTTCGCTGTAAGGGCTGCACGTTTAAACGCGCCCTTGGCCGGTGCGCCCTTTGCGCCTTTCTTGCGCATCGTCTCGCCAGAACCAGATTTGATGCGTTTCTTCTTTGCCGCAATATTTGAGTATAGTCCCATGTTCAGCTCCTCTTTGATTTTGTGCCGGAACATTTCCAGCGCTTACGTGATAAGTTTAATGGGCTGTTTGGATTAGCCGCAGCTTTTGGGTGGCTTTTCTTTTGCCCGGCGGATCTTGCGCAATATGCATCACCCTTAGATGTGCCGGGTTTGACCCTTGGTCCACCTCCCTTTGCATTTCCAGCTTGACCGTAGCTTACTTTCTTGCCACTGGCGGTTACTTTTACGCGGGCTTTGCCTTTTCTTGGAGTAGCCATTATTTTGTCAGCCCCTGTTTTTTCTCGTAGCTTCTCAATCCGCCAAGCCCAAGCATTCCCATCATTACAGTCATCAAACTGCCCATGTCAAAGCTTGGCAGTTCAGGAATTGCTATACCGGCGGCTGCAACCACGAATACAATGAACGGCTGTAGCACAAAGTGATACGCAAACGCGACTCCACACACCCAGCCAATAAATGGGCGCCATCCGCCCTTAAACACCGACCCAGAGGCCGCTTCAGCTTTGTTGACCTCTATCTGCGACAGCATGGCTTCCTGCGCGTGTCTGTCAGCCATAGTGCCTAGCTCATGCGCCAGCTTTGCCGCTTGATCTTTGTCTTGGATGAATTTTCCAGCAAGTTCTGTTGCTGGACCGATTAGTGCGCTTAAAATACTCACTTGCCCACCTCATACTCTACCTTTGACGTTGAGCCAGTAGTTGTAACGCTTGTCTTCGACTCCTTACCCATCCAGATGCCAAAGCAACCTGTGAGAGCGCCCATACATACTGAGACAAGACCTGACTGGGCCACGCTTGGGTCGGGCAGGGACATGAACCAATGAACTGCTTGATATGTCAGCACAGTGACTGCCAGCATCATAAGACGTGGCAAAACTTTCCAATCGTCAAGTATTGTTGCTGCCATCTTTCAAACTCCTTGCGTACGCAATAGCGTGGTGCCTGTGTTCAGTTATTATAACAACTTTTCCATCTTTGTCATACACCACGTATTTCCTTAGCCTATTCTGGTATAACCTCAAAACACTGCACCATAATATTCTGACTCGTTACCAAAACCTTTGCGTCATCTCTCGCTCTCATGCATTCGCCTCTATCTGGATGCTGCGATAGCTGGTGGTAATTTAAATCGTTGTTCATGAACTGGAACCATACAAGAAACCACATTTCCACATTACCACTTTTCCATATAACGCCCAAGAGCATAAATAAGCGCAGCCATACCGCTGATTGCAAAAAGGCATCCGATACAAATCATCACCACCTCGACAAGCTCTTCACGCTCTTTTTCACGTTGCTTCTGTGCGGCCCTGCGCGCCTTACGAGCTTCAGCCTGAAAAAATTGCCATTTGTCCCAAGTGCCGGGAGCGGCATACAATCTGCACCAAGACTCAAGTTCACGGCGCTGTTCTTGAATGTTTTCAAGGGCTTGAAACTCTTCCCAGTCGCCTTCAGCACCTCCAGTAATAGCAGTCAAAGGGTTATTCTTCTTGCGGCTTACTGCATCTTTTAAATCGTCTTCTGCGGATAGGAACTTGCCAACATGACCAATCATGCCGGAAACTTCACGGCCATTCTCAAGGCATTTTTTAATCACGCCATAAGCTGCGTTTGCCGCCATTATGGTTTCAAGTACAGCCATGAGCTTACCTCTCCATAAGTCGGTCGATCTTCTCTTCTAGCCTGTCGAATTTGCTCATAATCTGAGAAAGCACCTGAGAGCTATCATTTTTAGTAACGTACTCCTTCGCCATTTCTTCACGAGTTCTATTGAGTAGGATACGGACGCGATCCAGCTCTTCTTTTTGACTCTTAATAAGCCAGCCAAGGCCGCTAATTACGATGGCAAAAAGTATATTCAAGATTGCGTCCATTTCCATATTAGTAACTACCTTCCCAAACTCTAAATTTGGAAAACTCACCAGACATCATTTTGCGTTTGACGACTTCTTCTGCAGCTTCTGTATCAGACCATGATACACCGGCTTCTTTGAGCCATGCGCCAAGCACGGCGCCGTCTAGGAAGCCTGCAAGACGTTTTTCGCCAGACATGCCTATGCCAGCGTCTTTCGCCATCTGCACATCCTTGAGTGCCTGACTTACGTCGTGGCGTTGATGGATGACCATGTTGTCATCCTCAAAGTTAATCTTTTCTGAAATCTTTGCCATGTCTTATTTTTTCGCAGCGCGTTTGGTCGGAGCAGGCGCAGGGGCAGGCTCAACATCTCCAAGCACTTTCAGTGCATCTGGGCGAACCCGCATTAGAGTTTCAACTTCCTCACTTGGCAACTCCGCTGTGTCTTCTTTGACCAGCTTCCCGAGGGAAGTGTGTATCTTGTGGCCCACAACTAAAACTTTTTTCATGTCATTTCTCCGGTTAAGCAGAGGGGGCGCCATCCGCCCCCTCTTTTAGTATATTACGAAGTTGTGTTGTCGTAAATCGCGCCGTTTGCTTTTTCGTTCTTTGAGCAAAGAGCCAGTTCTGTAGTAACCTGACGAGTAGTATTGTCGCCATTTTTGGCCAACGCAACATTCTTGGTTCCACGCAATACTGCGGTTTCCCACATGTTGTCTTGCAAAATAAACACGTCGCGCGAACGATTTTCCCGTGATGGGTGAAATTGAACCGTACCCCATGGAGTGACGTATACCGCAAGAGATTTTACAACAGTTTCATCGCCAGCTTGTACGCCAGAACGCTGATTGTTGTTGCCGACGAAGCCTAAAGCCAAATTCATCTGGAAGGATGACAGATAGCAAGTATCTGGCTTGCCGCCCTCTTCCCAGATTGACTGCATAACGTCGTCAAACTTGGCCTGCGTAAATGCGGTTGGAGCGCCACTGTCTGTACGAGCGTTTGAGCCGTCGCCGGTTGGGTTTGCACCTGAGCTGGCTGAAACGAAGTTTACGTTAGTAATCAACCATGATGGAACGCCACCAGTTTTACGCGCAGCGGTTGAGGAGCCAACTACGTTGCCTTGGTTGGCAAACAAAGCCTTTTCGATGTCCAATTTCTGCTCTTTAGCGATGAGCAAAGTTTGGTATGCAAGCTCTTTAGCACGTCCTGCATTGTCAACTGCTTCATCCGTATCGGACACAACCACAGCATTTTTGAAAATCTGTGTGCGTGCGCCAAGGCGTACAGTTGGAGTAACTGCATTAGCGGCTGTCGCGTCGCCTTCAATGTGAGCGTTTACGGCTGACGCGCGCAATGCTTGTGTTTGCCACTCAACGAGAGTGTTTGTTGCTTTGGTTTTACTCGCCTTGGAGTAAAACGGTGTTTCAGATGGATCTACGTTGTAAATCATATCTGACAGATCTTCCCTGATGCCAACGGCATCATAGGTATCAAATGTATTGGCTGGCTGTGTCATTGTTTAGTCCTTTCAAAGACTTACTGTTTTAAGATCAAGCTCAATGCGTCTTCGATTGAGCCAGTTTTCTGCAAGCGCGCTTGCGCTTTTTTACGAGTTACAACATTGTTGTCTTGCCGCTTCTTCGCACCAGCTTTCACCACAGGTCGGGCTTTCTCGCCCTTAGATTGTGTTGATTTTCGCTTTGATACCAACTCACGATATTTACGCGCGTCATTTAACGCCCGCACATATCTAGCATCGGTTACGTTTTGCATTTCTTCGGCACTAAACCCGTAAGAAACACCAGTTTCAACCAATGCGTTTTTGATAGCCTCACCCTTTTTAGGATCGGCTATGTCAGGAATGTGCTGTGTTAGCACTTGTGCTTGCTCTTGAAGGTAGGTCTGATGAGCCTCTTGTTGAGCTTGCGCGCGTTGCTTTTGCACATTCTGAAGTTGGTACATATTTTGGTCGTATTGTGCCTTACCCTCGTCATACTTAAGCTTTTCTTCCATGTACCCGATTGGGTCACTTTCAAATAACTCCCGTGTTGGAGGGGTTGGGGCTTGCAAACCACCATTTTGCTGTTGCTGGTGCAACTGCATGACTTGCTGCTGTTGCTGTTGCAATGCGGCTGCATGTTTCTGAATTTGCTTTCGCGCTTCAGCGTTTTCTTGAAACCGCTTATTAATTGCCGTTTGTCCCGCGTATCCTTGCTTTAACTGGTCCAGTGTCCGCTGTTCCTCATTGCCGTCAACTTTAACGGTGTGGAGCGCGGTGTCTTCAGTTGGTGCTTCTACTAGGTCTTCGTCGTCAATTTCGGCATCATCGTAATCCTCGCCGGATGCCTCAACGTCATCTTGATCTTCGTCTGCAACCTCAACCTCTTCAGACTGATCGTCATCAGGCTCAGTCATTGAACTTACAGCTTCATCAAAATTATCCCCGCCAGAATTGTCTTCTGCGGGCGCCAGCAGGCTTTCTGCGGCTTGTTCTAGGGTAGTCGATTCCATCGGTGCTACGTCCTTTGTTTGCGATCCAAAAGTGTCTCTGCTGCAAGGGCAGCGTCAAGCGTCACTTGGATCTGGTTTAGCGCACGCAACATTGCATGCGCCTCTTCACGGGCCGCTACGTCAGCAGCACCACTGCTTGCGAAAATCTGCATTTGATTCTCGCGCACACTCTGCATGAACTGCTTAAATGCAGTGTCGTGTTTTAAACGACGGGCCTCATCGGCCTCCATACGTATTTCTGTTGTCATTGTGGCATTCCTTGAGCCATGCCGCCGATCATGCGAGCCTTCTCTTGCTCAGCTTGTATCCGGGCCACGTCAACCGACGTGCCATATTCGCCGTAGATTTTAGCCGCATCTACCATCAAATCTTGCGCCATCTGGTCACGCTCAAGGTCGTCCTTGGCCGCTGCCTTCTGGGCGTCAAGCTGCAACTTGGCCATGTCACTTTGCATTTTTACTTGAGCTTTAATTTGCTCAGCCTGCAAGAATGCGGCGTTTGGATCGGCTCCTTGGCCCTGCTGGGCTTGAGCTTGTTGCTGCATCTGCAACATCTGCATTTCAATCTCTGGCGTAATTGGCGCAAAGTATCGGTCAGCGTTGCGAATGCCAGCAACGGCCAACTGATCGGCCAATGTGTTGCGGATATTCGTCATGCTGACTAAACCGTTCATCGGCCCGTAAGTTTGATAAACCATAGTTTGCATTTGCAGCGCTTGGTTTAGCGCCATGATCTTTTCTTCTTCACGGCCAGTGCCAAGCCCTACGTTGATGCTAACGTCAAAAGTTGCATCCCAGACCCGTGGGTCAACCGGCACAAACGTGCCGTTCATCCGCATCATCTGCTCTTCGTCAACGTTTTTGCTCATCAAGCGCAGCATAATGCCAAATAAGTCACGCATGCCATCTGCAAGGTTGCGAACCATAACTTCTACTTGACCCGCTGCGGCCTGCACAGTGGCCTGCACGGCAGCCTTAGTTGTAGACTGCATTGCATCTGGGTCTAAGCCCATTGAGGACCGTGACACACCTGTCTTGCTTTCTACAAGGCCATCTAGGTAGGTTAATGCGCCAAGTGTCTGCCCGGCAGTAAATGGCACGGTTAATTCTTGGACTGAGCCAGGTGCGCGCATCCTTACGATTGCGCCAATCTCATTATTCAGCACGTCGTCTATGTTTACCGCACCCTCAACAATGCCGAGCCGTGGGTTATTTGTCATCGCCACGTTATCAAGGATTGAGCGCAGCACGGAGGTTGCCGCGTCTTGGTCATCCATAACAATCTCAGCCAATGAGCGACCATAGAATGTGTGCGGTTCTGGATCAATTTCAAACTTGGCAAACGGCAACTCGTCGCATGGCTCAAAGTCCAGCAATTCGTATGACGTGCCGCCGCATGTAAGTTTGTGCAAAACTGGTATGCCTGTGCCGTCAACGTCGATGCGCATATATGCCTCTGTCACGGCAACATTTCGCATTGATGGGTCTTGCATATCCTCATCCGACGAATTGACGCCGTATCCGCGCCTTTCTTGCACTTCAGCATCTGTAACGTCTGAGCCATCATCAAAGCTGTCTAAGTTTAAAACAACCTCTGAGTCGTAGCCCATAGCAATCAAATCACCAGCGCGCATGTCGGTGCGGTGAGCAACGATATAAGCATCGGTAAGACTACGCGCATCACTGTTTATAAAGAACTCTTCCGGCGGAACGCTCTCAATGCACAGCTCGCCGCGTTCTTTCTGACGGCTAAGTTTGACGCTGTGCGTGGGCATTTCCATTTCCATGCCCATTTGATCTATTTCAATAGACATTTCAGCAGTGTGTTCAATTACAGTTACGCTGTCGTCGTCAATTAAATATGTGTATTCGTCGTCAGATAAATCAGTAAATGTGTAGATTTCAGCTTCTGGGTAGGTCATCCAGTATGCTTTAACTATGCCTTGCTTTTTAACTAGCGCATCTTGAAAAGCATCGTTCATAACTCGGTAGCCGTTTAGCCGGGTGAATTCATGATGCATAAACTCAGTGGCCTGCTCAGCCATTGCCACGTCTTCTTGGCCGTGCGGCACATATTCTACTGGCTTGGCTGTGCTAAGAAAAATGCGCATTAGGCTTGGCTTCACGGCACGCACGGTATCACGTACCTTTGTGGCTACAACTTTGCTGCGGCCATCCTCATAGCCAAGGTCGCATTCGCCATCGTAATATCGTTGAGCCTTAATACGACCCTCGCTGATTTCGCTTTCAACAAAGTCTACCGCATCTGAGATTGCGTCTTGGACAATGCCTTCAACTTCGCTGCGTGATTTTGGTTTAAGTTCCATTATTATTGCCCCTGCGGTAATTGTGAGGAAAGACCCAGCAATATCGTTAGGTCTTTATCAGTTATTAATTTTCGCTTTTCGGGCGGCATTCCGGTAAGTACCATTTTCTTTAAAGCTTTAAGCTGATTGGACGCAGATACTTTAGCACCGGCCTTAAAGCCCATTGATGCCAATGAAGCCGCAAGGAGGGTCGGATTAAAATAAACCGCAGCGGCGTTTAAAGCCGCCATAATTCCGTTTCCTGTTGGGGAAAATTTACCTAAAACGTTCATTACGTTTTCTGGGAAAGTCCCTCTGACAAATTTATCCATAACCTCTAGCTCAGTTGCATCAAACTGCCTTCTTTTTTTAGGTCTGTTTAGTATGCTCTTTATGACTTGCCTGTGTTTCATAGCGGAGCTTGCACTTGATCCGGCAGTTCCAGCATCCAAGTCAGCTTTTCTCATTAAGTCATCAAACAGTTCAATTTTTCTATATTGCCTGTTAGCTTGACGGGCTATTTTAAATGCTTCATCAGCTTTAGCCCCGCTTATCCCCGTAGGCGCAGTTTCAAGAGCATCATCTAATTTATCTACAATGTATCCAACCCGTGTGTCATAAGCATTTTGACCGCCGCCCATACCAGTGCGGTATTTGTTTTTAATGGCGGTTCTAAGAACCTCCATCTGGCTAATGTTAAGGGTTTGACCCTTCTTCGATGCTATTATTTTCAAAACGTCATCTATGTGGGTGTCAACGCCCGGCACATAACCAACAAACATATCTTCAGGTGCGTTGGTTATTGCGTCATCTATGTATGATTTAAATCCGTCCATATCAACGTCAACCTCAGCGCCAGCAGCTTTAGCGGCAGCATATTTTGCGTTTTTGTTTGCTCTGGCTGTTTCTACAGTTGTTTGCTCTGCGGCTCTTTTCTCAAAAGCAAGCGCGGTTTTATTCTTTATTCCAACAGCGCCGGATAGGGCGTATGGGGTAGCGAATGCCCCGATAACGCGAGCGTATGGCTCTGCTGCGGTGCCTTCCGTTGCTTGGCCAGCAAGTTCGCTGCCAACACCAGCAATTGCGGCTGTTTTTAAAGCCTTATTCGTACCACCCGCGGCGATCAAAGCATCTGATATGTTATCTGCTTTTCCCGCTTTCTTTAAACCTTTTCCCAAAAGGCCAAGCGCGCCAGTTGGACCGACAAACTCGCCAACTGTTCCTACGACTCTTGCCGGCCGACTTTCGCCTTTGTAGTCCATAGCTTTATCGCCGCCAAATGTAGAAAGGGCAGCGTCTATGCCTTGGCCAGTTAATGTTTCAAATGGGTTAATCTTTTGATCCTCTGGAACGTTTCCAAAGCCGTAATCAGCTTCTTGGCGAAGTCTTCCAATACCCTTTACAAGCATCTCCGGCGTTTCAATCGCGCCTTTAGCGCCCCTTGCCATACCAGCAAGACCAGCGCCAACAACGTCCTCGAACGCTCCGCTCTCGACTTGTTGCAAGTTTGGATAGCGAGTTATGCCCTGCTCATCAACGTATGGCTCCGTTGGGACTGGCGCTACAGTTGGTGCATCAATTACAGATTTTTCTGCTTGACTCGCAAAAAACGAATTTGCCGCAGCCTCATCTGGAAACTCTACAATTCTGCCATCGCCCATATCTACGTTGATCGGCATTATATTGGCTCCACTTTACCCGTTTCTGGATTATATCTATGAGTCACTGCTTTCTGGCTTGGGTCGTAAATTGCAGGAGCATTTGACGTGTCAACGCCTTCCGCAGCAATTATTTCATGCGGGTTAAGGCCCTTTCTCATAGCCGAAACAGCTCTAGACCTAGCCTTTCTTTTCTCATCAAGTTTTGCCTGATTGTCGCCAACTTCAGGTATATATATGGCTTTGTAAAAAACCCACTCAGATGGCGTAACTGCCGCACCAGTATCCTTGCGCAAGATTGGAGCAAGAAAGTCTTTTCCAAGAACTTGAGCTTGTTGGAACTCGTCTGATTGTCCATAACGCCCAAGCCCTGTTGGTTCTTGTTCTAATAAAGCGTCTTTCGCGCTTACCAAAGAATTTGCAACTGGGTCAAAAAGTTCTAACGCTCTTTTAGACCTGTCGTAGAATATAACATTTTTGGAACCTGATTCAGTCATAGATTTTCCGCTAGCATCCGCGCCCTGCACAAATTCCACGCTTCCGTCTGGTTTTGTACGCAAGCTCATTTTATTTTTATTGGCAAAGGCGTCAACGGCCAATTTGTAGCCCTGTTCGTCAAGAGCGCCAGATTGATAGTCCGCGTTTATCTTAGCAAGTTCGCTATATATCTTTGGAGCCGCCCGGCCTTTTAATCCGGCTTGATACGCAGCCAAATCTTTCTGCCGCTGAAACGCAGTATTAGCAGCCTTTTCACCCTGCATAACACTAAACGCTTCTTTAGCGCCAATTGTACCGTTCATCACAGCATTCGCTAAGTCGATCCTACCTTGCTTGCGCAGCATATCAACAGTCTTATTCTTAGATATTGTGGATGCACGTTGAGCGCCTTGCTGGCGTATATTCTGTCCAGCGCGCATGTCCTTCATAATTAAAGGATCAAGAGCCGCAGCAAAGTTTTGCAATGGGCTAAGGCCAGTTTCATCATTAGTCTTCATGGCTTTGTCAAACATGCCAAGAAGCCCACCGCGAGGTTGGCTTGCTTGGGCATTGCCCATCATTTTTTGCTCTTCTGGCGTCATAACCATTTACTTATACCCCATTGCTTTGCGCTTAGCGTCCATGAACGGGCGAATGACAAGTTTAAGCGCTGGCACTTTTGCAACAACCTTCGCCACTTTTTCGCCATATTTGCTGTAAGCGTTGTAAAACCAGTTTGGCGAATAACCGATGACCCACTCGCGGAACTGAAGCCATTTTGGGTCATCCTCGCCGTAAACTTCACGGGCGACCCAGCAAATCTGACCAATTGTTTGCAAATAGCTAAGCAGCCCGGGACTTTGTGATTCAGTTACCGTTTTTGCCCCTCCTTGCTGGGCAATGCCAAGAGCAGATAGTGGCGCAGATAGTGACTGACTTGGCGCTCCAGTGTATCCAGCATATTGCTGCTTTGCAGCATCAATAAGCGATTGCTGAATTCCTTGCTGCAATAGACCTTGCTGCATTTGCTGTTGCTGAATTGCTTGGCCTGTGCCAAATGCCTGTTGGCCAAGTTGACCAAGCTGAGACGCAGCGCCAAGGCGTGTGCCTGCGGCGGCTTGCTGTGCAGCCAAGTTTTGAGCCTGCGCTGATGCGCGTTGCTGAGCTGCATACTGTTGAGCTGCTGTCTGCGCGCCCACATCCTGACCCGCAAGACCAAGTGCTGATTGATAACCTTGCTGGCGCAAACCTGATGCAGCGCGTACCGCCTGTTCCGCAAATGCTCGATTGGTTTCTGATTCGGCAATACCCTGACGAGAGCCGCCAAAGGCGCGGGCTTGAGTAGCCTGTGCGCCGGTTAAGTTTTGCTGCATTTGACGTGATCGTTCAAGATCAGACAAGGTTTGTTCTACAACTTGGCTCTCGTATGGATTCGTGTATGGCGACAAGTCAGTGCCAGCAATCTGCGCTGGTGTGTAAGTCTGCGCGCTGATGCCTTGAGGCGTAAAGCCTAAACCCTGTTCCGTTGCTCCCAAAGCCTGCTGCAATGCTCCAGCGGATGCTTTGTTTACATTGAATTGGTTTTGTGGTGGCACGGGCGCATATTGCGGTGGCTGCACTGCAACTGGTGGCGCTACTGGTTGAGTTCCTCCTCCACCCCCCTTGCCGCCGCCCGGTTGAACTCCGATTGTTCCGTTTACAAGCGGTGCGCCAATCGCGGCCAATCCACTTGCGGGTGTTCCTGTTCCGCCTGCCATATTACACGCCCTTCTTTATTTTAGCTTTTAACTTATGCGTCATAATCATTTTAAACCTGCAAAGTTACCTGATGTGTCAACAAAATATTCAGTGCCGTTCGGCAGCGTTCTTACTTCCATTGAACCAACAGGCTGCGGGGGAGGCTGAGAGGGCTGAGGAGGCTGAGGAGGGAGTGCCGGTGCTGGCAAGTTAGGTACTGAGTCCTGAGGTGGATTACCTAGATCTGGTGATGGTTCAGGCAGCGGTAGAGGAGTGGGATTAAGTATTTGGTCCACCGAGGTTATTCCAATGTCGGCATATTGCGCCCCAAGACTGCCGGACTGTAGCCTATTGTTAAGCTGGAATGGAGTAAGCATTTTACCAGACAACGGGTCTTTAATTGTAGTATCGTAAAAAGCGTCATACTCTCTGTCATTATCTGTAATGTTGCCTGTTCTGCCGCCAGTAATGTAGCCCGGGTTTCCCTCAGCAAGTGGCCCTGTGAGGTTTAAACCGCTAAGAAGGCCAGTACCTTGGCCATCGTAATTTGTAACCCCTAGCGTGTCACCGATGCCGCCGAAGAAATCGCCCACTTGACCAAAGTTACCTTGATTGTCTGCGCCGCCGCCGCTAAATAGGTTAGCTGTAGTCTGCCCCGGCACAATTGTTCCTCGCCCGCCTTCAACTGAGGGTCCAAGATCGAAACCGAGGTTTGTTTCTGTACCGTCACTATTATACATTATAGCCGGACCGCCTTCTGTCATCGGGCTTGAATCATAATATTGGCGCAGTTCTGGGAATGTTGAAGGTGTATTATCAACATAACCGGGTGGCCTTACATCTGTAGGCGTCACAATTGTGTATGGAACTTCAGCGCCTTCAAAATCAGTTGAGGTATAAACGCTACCATCATTTAACGTAGTGGGTAAACCTTCGTTAACTGGGCCGGGAATAAACGGACCGCCAACTGGTGGAGTAAATGGTGGAGTAACCGGTGGAGTAAATGGCGGAGTAAATGGCGGAGTAAATGGTGGAGTAAGGAAAGTATCGCCACCACC
>Ga0114915_1000300_pt1 | contig 22896 bp, 35 predicted proteins | sample MalvirAntarct_55_FD_87288 | JGI IMG/M metagenome (GOLD analysis project Ga0114915, IMG submission 87288) | Marine viral communities from the Global Malaspina Expedition - Malaspina viral metaG Antarct_55 | ecosystem: Environmental > Aquatic > Marine > Oceanic | place: South Georgia Island...
ACGTGTGGGTAGCGTTGACCGTTTAGGAGTTGGGAGGCTATAGCGTGAGCTGATTTTACAGAGTATCCTGCCCTGATTGCGGCTTCGGTTTGCGAGATGTCTTCAGATACGTAGATTTTACAGAATTCTTCTTGTTTCGGAGTGATGTTCTTTTCTGTTCGGGGATTTGCAACGACGTCTAGCTTGTTTTTGTGAGTAGCTTTAGCGAGAGGCATCCTTATTATTTCCTTCTTCTACAGGATGGGATCACTTTGCTATATAGGACCAAAAACGAAAAGGAGTAAGTTTTTTTTCTTTTCCAAAATCGTCGCGCGTACAGAGAAAGTTACTGAATCTTTATTGTGATATCGGAGTCATTGGTCAGTAATCCATGCTAACCCATTGATTATGTGGTATATCGTGATATTGTATATTATCCGATCTGAAAAACGAATTTCATTCCATTCCGATTTTACTCCTATATAGCAAAGTCGTTTTTGAAGTAAAAAACCCATGCATGATTGAGCATGCATGGGAGTTAGGGAGAAGTAAACATGTCGTAAAGTACGCAATACGGAGGACCGCAGGCAAATGGGTTAAGGAATGACCCGTATTGCGTGATTATATGATAGTGTTTTTTGTTTTGTTTGACTACTGTTATTTGCTTGTGTACCCGATGGTGTATGCTGTTATGGCGACGATGATTGCAATAATGCAGAAGGTGACGAGTTGTTTGGGAATTACCCAGTGAGTGTTATTTTTTACGGATTGCCCACTGTTTGATTGTTCGGGTTTTAGAGTGAGTGCAAGTTTTTGGGGTTTGATTGTTATGGGTTCGGGTGTTTTTGATTTTTTGCCTATGTTACGAACAGCGTCCCAATCATCAGTCATTGTTGAGAAGTGAGTGTTTTGTAAATCGGCATAGGTATCTACCCAATCATCGGATAATTCAGACTTTTTAGATGGTTTGGGTGTTTTTCGGGGTTTAGCTTTTACTTGTCCCCGTACGAGACTTATGCGGTCATATACTGCTTTTGGTGTCCTGCCTAGATGGGTGGCAATATCGGCGGTTTTTATATCTGCTTCGTAAAGTTCTATTAGTTCAGCTATTTCTTCAGGTTTCCAAGTTTTGCGAGTATTAGAATGAGTTTTGTTATCACTGTTTTGTTTATTTCTCATAGCGGGTTTTCCTTGCTTCTAATTGAGCTACAGCGCGTTGTTTGTTTTGGATTTGTTTTTGCAAATTTGCGTGAGCTTCAGGGTGTTTATGGCAGATACTGGCGAGTGTGAATGCAAGTGCGCCCACTTTACGATCGGCTGTGAATTCTTCTAACCTTGTATGGTTGATGGTTGTTTCAAGGTTGAATTCACGTTCACATAGGCGCAGATATTCACCTACGGCTGTGCGAGTTTTGCCGTATGATGCACGATCTATGAAAAATTCTTTCATAAGCCGTATTCGCTTAGATCCATGCCCAACTTTTTCGCTTTGTTAGTTACTGTTTGATAACTACCTAACCCGAGTGTTTTGGCTATCTGCTGCTTGTTGTCGCATATGATTGCGGCTTTCATAAGATATATGCGAGTTACATCATCTAGTAAGTCTTGTAGATTGATGTTACCTTTACTTAGATCTACGTTTAGTATTTCAGATCCGCGTTTAGACCAGTAATTGTGAGCTTGTACTTCTGTTGTTACGAGCTCGGTTAGGGCCTCCCCCACTTTTTTGTGGGGGATACCATCAACGGTTATTTCTATTTGCATTAGAACTCTACCTGTACGCTGAATGTTGCTTCGGATAATTTATCCTGTATTTTATCATTTAGGTTTTTATCTAGTGCTTCATCAACGTAATCTTCGGTTGCAAAAGAATCAATGTTATCAGCTAGGTCTGATACTTTGGTTTCAAGTTCTTCTATTTTTTCAAACAATTTAGAAAATTCATACCCAATGTTTTCAAAACAAGCGCGAACTTGTGCGCCACGATTTACTTGCGATACATCAGCATTAAGATCACTGCTATGAAGATGGTCAGTAACAAATGTGATATCATTAAGAACTTCTTTCTGTTCCATAAACTACCCCTTTCTTGGGCTATCGAGCGAGGGTGCATCCCTTGCTTACTTATAGTTTATAAGCAGATTTATATATAGACTATTCTTTTTTACTCTTATTTTGCCAGTCGTTTAATAATTTGCTAGATGAATTGCGTTTAGTTGTTCCTCCTACGCCGTACTCGTAAGAAATTGTATTTCCGTATATACTGAGATAATTTTCAGGGATGTTAGTTTTAATTCTATCACCACCGTTCATAAACAGTAGTTCAACAGAATAAAATTTTTGATTCCATTGTTCATCAATTATTTTCAATAAATCGTTTGCTGTGTCGTCATCGTCATTAAAGGGTATAACGGAAAAGCTGCATTTGAGTTTTAAATGTTTGATGATGTAAGCGCGTTCATCCCAACTCATGAATGCTTGACCTTTTTTGCGTATTAGCCAGTTATCGCTGTTTGGCCCAATTATGAGTTGATGACATTTTGTGCTGGCTTCAAAAACATAATCAATATGACCAGCATGTATAGGATCAAATCCGCCTGTAACGATACCTATTGTTAGGATCATTTTATGTTTTCCCTTACATATAAATCCCCGTTATCTGCTTCTACGAGAAAATCTTCAGGGATAGGTACTTTTCCATCTACACAGGCTTTGCAATCATGTGTTTCTTCTTCAAACCAGCCGCCATTGACAAAATCTACAATTGGCTTATCGTACAGTATTCTTTCTGCCCCATTGCAATCAGAACAGATCATGGTCATGCCTTCTTCATACGGGATTAATTGTCTGCGTTGAATATCTTCTTCTTCACAGCTTTCGCCATATTGAGTTTCTAATACGATGCAGGGTTCGTTGTATGGATTTGATGTTAAGTGCCATTGATCTTTTTTTATCAATAAAGTATCATGTGGTTTGAGGTAGTTGTTTTCTAGGTAATCACCACCTCTGCGCCAGTGTTCTTGAATAGTTACAATCAAGTTTCCGCTGATGATGTACCATTGTTCGTTGCGATGATGATGTAGTTGATCGCTGAGTTTGCTGTGTGGATTTATAGAAAGAGTTTTAATTTTAGTTTTTGTTTTTCCTGTTTGTGATTCGTGAAGAATATTATAATATCCCCATTTACGCATGATTCCCATAGGTTTTCCTTTTTGTGGTGAGGGGGTTCGCAGCACCTGCCCCCTCTTCAGGCACTTAGGGGGGTGCTGCGAACCCCCCTAAGCAGCAATCAGCGGTACGTTAGCGTGAAGTGTCATATCTAACTCATACACTTTTTCTTCGCCGCTGTCAACCTCTATAATATGAAGTTTATCGTAGTCTATGATGTATATTCTTTGTTTCATTTGGTCACAAATCATAGCTGTTCTGCTTTCAACACCTGCGAAAGTTTCGTAATCAGGTGAGTCCATGTATCGCCATTGTAGTTTGGCGATAAGTTCAAGTAGTCCGCCCATAATTGCCTCCTTATTGGAATAATGTGTTGTATTCGTGAGCGTGTAAAAAGTCACGAAAGTTGTTGTCTACAATTTCTTGCCATTGTTTCCACTCGGTAAGAAACTGTGTTGCATCATCTCCTTGCATGAAGAAGTCTTGCCCTGCTTCGTAGTGTTTGACAGTAATACTGTCAAACACATGAGTCATTGAATAACCGCCGATAACCATTAGTGTTCGCTCGGCAGATAAAGCACATTGTTGGCGAAGAAAAACTTCCAAACGCCATCAGGTGCATCGGTAAAGTCGATATCGCGTTGCCAAAGGTCATTGCCATTGCCATCACCTGCGGTAATCGTAGCTGACATACCTTTTACATTTAATGCAATAACCATGAACTCTTCGGTTTCCATTAGGTCTGCTAGTTCGGTTGCTACAATATCTAAGAACCAGTACGCCCCAGCTTTTTCTGCAAAGAACTTTGTACCATCGGTATAAAGTAAATTAGAATTGAAGGGGTGGCGATACCATTGCGCTGTACCATCAAACATACGCAGGTCACCGCGCAGTTTTTCACTAACGTCTTGCGTTGTGATTTCGGTTTGGTCTGGCATATTGAACTCCTTTCTGTGAGTGTTTTGCCAATTATAGTATACTACCGGATTTTATTAAGGACTAATCTTATTTGTTCTTTTTGTTTCTTTATGATCTTTTTTTGGTTTTCTAGATCTAACCATTGTTTGTCTATATTTGATAGTGTTGGAAACTCAATTATTTTTTCAGTCATAATATGTTTTGTTCTCCTGAATTATTTTGTGGATTTCCTATTTTTTCGCCAGTATCTGCAAAATAAGTTCGGGCTATTTCATCATAAAACATAGACAATTTTTGCACCATTTGATTATTATCTGACTCATTTAATATTTCGCGCAAACGAGCGTAAACATATTTAGTCGCTACTTCACTGTCTTGCCAACCTTCAGAATATTTCATTATATATCTCGGTTTTGTTTTTAAAATGGGGACAACAGCGTTATCCCCATAAGTTTTAGAACTGGTTTTTATCGTTAAGCGTTAGGCGATACTTGCCCGCGACTTTTCGTAGCTTAGGACGTATAATGTCGTACCAAGGTGTTTCGTGCATTTCATGTTCGTCCCTGAAATCTTCAGCTACATCGTCATGAGCGCACTGCAAATCAGTGAAAAGGTTCATTTGTTCCGCTGAAAGAACATCTTGTTCAAGTGTTCGTGCTACAGCTCTTTGTACTATGTGAGCAGCGCCAATCCCTTTGCCTTCCGTTCTTTCGTCATAGTCTTCATCAGAAATAAAAGCACCGATCATGCACTTGTTTCCGCCATAACGATATAAACAGCCTGTTTTATCTATACTGGGCTCTTGCATTTGTAGAGCGTGATTTACAGCGCGGTCAAAAATTTCTTGTAATGGAGTCATGCTGTTTTCCTTTTCTTGGTTTGTGCAAGAATCGCACGTTTGGCTGCTCTGTTAATAGGTTTCCAGCTTGTAATATCTTTTTTGCGGGAGACGTTACTTTTGTTCATACCTGGATGCCCCCCTTGAACTCTGACTAATTTACTCATGAAACTTTCTCCTCTCATGTTTGGTTGCCATGACCTATATTAACCTATTATAATGTATGACGCATGTCTTGTTTGTTCAAAAGACTATTTTGGACGGATAAGTTACCAACTAAAAGTGACATGATTTTGCGCCTACTTGTTAGATCTTTTTAAATTACGTTAGATCTTCTTTTTCACTCTAAATTTTTCCCAATCTCTTTTTCTCGTTGTCCACCGAGCTCCTAAAAGTGATCCACATTCATCGCAAGCGATTCGTCTAATTGGTTCTTTTAAGAGAATGAACGAATGCGATCCACAGAGTGAGCAGCTCAATACATCTACATATTCTTCTGTAATAACAATATTTCTCTCGTCATCATGGGATGATTTTTCTTTCTTTACGAATGGGATGACATTATCGGTTGCATGAATGGTGGAATTGGGCGGTTTTTCCATTTACAGAGCCTTGCTTTTTCGTGGATGTAATATTGTTGATAGGCGATTAATGTATCGTGATGTTTATATTGGTCTGGCATTGCTTGAGCAGGAGCAGTTGCCCCCCGTGCAGTTAAATTTATAGGGGGACAGCGCAAAATGGAAAGTATTCTTTCGCAGCCGTGAACCTTGTTATACCTGAACGTGTACTCAGCGCATAGTGCTTTACCTAGAAACCACAACCACCGATAATTTTCAACAGTTTGCCCTGCCCACAGAGTGCAGGGGTGTTTTTGATGTACTGGTAGGTATGGTCCGTCGTTGCTGTAGCGATGATGTGTGGTGCTGAGCATTTGTGCGGTTTCTAATGGCATTTTGACAACGTGTTTGTCGCAATGATACTGGGCGCAAACATCATGCGCCCAGTCTAATATGAAAATATTCATAGGTGTTGTGAGTCTTCCATGCCCCCGTATGCAGATGGAATAACAGTGTTAGTATGGTCACAGCCTAAGTAATCATTTTCGTAGTTTATTTCGCAGCCCACAACGCACCAGTTAGGGTCTGAGTTGATAGTGCCGTCATTAGTAATAGCATCTTTTACTAATTGCAGGTTATCGTGTACGGCTTTATACGAAAGTATTGTGCCATCTTTGCAAACCCAGTATTTAGGATAGCCCCCTACATCAGTAAGACTACCGCCTTCTAGCGAAACAGTTAGGTCGGTTTGTGAATTTATTAGCATGATAGTTCCCTTTCTATAGAACACTATTAGTGTAACATGGTTATAAGTACGGACTATTCTTATTTATTCTTAATGTATCCACTTGTGGCTGGTGCAGCATTCATTAATTCAATCAAAATTTGTTCAACACGACGGTATTTAGATCTGTTTTCATCGTTGCTTAAATATGTTTTTGTGAGATACCGAACACCTGTGTTGAATACTTCATGAGCAAAAGTATTCCCTGTTTGCATCAACCTAAAACAGTGCATAGTCAACTCTAACTTATCTGCAATATCGCACATGTCGCGTTCTTCTACGCCTACGGGGAATTTTTCAAAACCTATATCAAGTTTGTTTTCGTAATCGTACTCTATTTGTTGTAAGATTTCTGCGAATTGTGGGTAGTTCCACTTAGTTGTTGCAGGGATATCACCTGTTTCTGCTTCTGCTACATCATGATACATCATGTGAATCATTGCGTTTTTGCTACTATCGGGCCAAAGCGTTTGCAGTATAACCATCGCTCTCCATGTATGCGCTGCTACATTCTGTCCATCTGCAATTTCGGGTTTTGCATGATATCTTAATACATGACCACCTTTCAACCTTTGATGTATTGCTTTTAGGTCAACATTTCGCTGTGTTGATGTTTTAGTCCTCTGGTCCATGGTTTCTCCGTAAAGGTTTGTTTTGCTTCCCCCCAGTTTGGTCCAAACTCTGCGTCTACTATTGAGGGGACTTCTAAATTGACACAGTTTTCCATAATTTCTACGACACGTTTACCTTGGGCTTCGTTTTCTATAGAAAGGTCTAACTCATCATGCACTTGCAGCATGGGCAAGATACCTTCTTCGTATAACGCGACCATTGCAGCTTTAGTTTGATCAGCTGCACTGCCTTGGATTAATTTATTTAAGGCTTTGTAAGTGAAGGCTCGTTTAATAGCAGGGCCGTGTTCAGCGTGAGCTTCTTGATGAGTCATTGGTTTCCAACTGCCATACCGTGTTGGTTCCCATTTATCGAATCTACATCTGCGACCCAGAACTGTACGAATCACACCCCGTTTGCTTGCACGATTAATGGCATATTCACTTAACTCACGCACAAAAGGTACTTTGTCGTGATATGTACTGAATAATTCTTTAGCATCTTCAAATTCTAAGCCAAGACTAGCAGCCAGCTTTTTAGAACCCATGCCATAAAATAATCCTAAGTTAATATCTTTAGCTTGCTTGCGCGGAACACCCACAACATCCGCCGCCATTTGGTGGAAATCAGTACGGGGATCTTCCTTATATTGAGCAGCGAATTCTGCTGCTCCTTTGAACCCCATAAGTTTAGCATAGTGCACAACTATGCGTGGTTCTTGGCTAGAGTAATCGAACGCGCCCCAAACAGTTCCTTGTTCGGGGATAAATAAGCTGCGTATAAGCGGCCCTATGATGGGGTCTCGAGCGGGTATCTGTTGTAGGTTGGGGTTACTACAGCTAAACCGCCCTGTGACTGTCCCACCTTGGTCTGAACGCAGTGGGTGAAGCTCTGCATGTATGCGCCCATTAACTTGGTGTTTAAGTATCGAATCTACAAAAGTGCTGCGAGCTTTTTGTAACTCCCGCGCTTCTACAATCATTTGTGCAACTTCATGCGGATGATGTTTTAAGAACCCTTTTGTGAAACTCGGCGCACCAGTATTTTCAGTGCGACTGTATTCTAGATTTAATACATCAAAGGCTTTTGCTACGCTATCTGCCGCCCATATTTCAACAGCAATACCTGTGCGTTGAGTAATAGTATCTAACAGTTTTTTCTCACGCTTTGCTAAATCTACCTTAACACGCTCTGTTTTATCTAAATCGACACAGACGCCAAGCTGTCGCATTGGAACTATAGTTTTCAACACCTTCAACTCAAGGTTCACAATGTCAGAAATGTCTTCCTTTATAATTAAAGTTTGGAAGTGCTTCCACAATCGCAAAGTAAGGGCTGCATCTTGTTCTGCATATAACCCGACATACGCTGCTGGAAGTTTAAACATTTCGCTTTTAGCATTGACACCAAAAGAAGCGGCGGCTTCACGTAACTCTGCTTCTGATTTGCGCTCTTGCAAATAATCTCTGCCCACAGCATTTAAGGCATAACTGAACCTATTTTCATCTAATAGGGGAGCCACAACCATTGTATCTACAATTCGGCCATGCACTTGTACTCCTTCAGCCAGTAACCAGCCTACATCGTAAGGAGCATTGTGGAACACATAATCACGATCAACATTACATACGTCTTGTAACCAACTCAATGTACGCTTTACATCTAAATTAGGGCCAAGCTCATGCCTTATGGGGAAGTACCATTGATCACCTTCTACAGCTACAGCAATACCAATTACATGACCATCTTTACGCGCCCAGCCTGAACCCATCGTAGTTAGGTTTGGGTCTTTAGTTTCTAAATCTATAGCAACTTCTTTAGCATTACTCAGATTCGGGTATCCGTCTGGGATAACCCATTCGGTCGGTGGCTTGAATAGAGGAAATTGCATTAGGCTTTACTTTCATAGGTTGGGAGCACTTTTTACAATGGGGCCAACGGTTTTTTAAGTTACGAAAAGTAACTGTTCGGGGGCTGGCTCCGCAGTTGCATGTAGCAAACACTTGTTCGTCAAGTTTGTCCGACACTATCTCTTTTCCACTCATCCCCACATTCTAAAAACAACTCTTTATTTTCATCAAAACGAGACCTCGGTTCTACTGCGCGTAGTTTTTTAGCATCTAACTCTGTAGTGCGTAATATTTCTGCTTCTACTAACATTAAATAACGTCGCAAATCACGTACATCATCTATGACGCCTTCTTCACGGCCATCATCTCGTATAGCTTCAAATACATCGTAATCCATATCTTCAACTTGTTTTTCTAATCTATCCCATTTACGGGCCAACATCATAAAAGCACCTACACCACCACGTTTTTTCCAACTATCGCCATAGCTTTCTTCTGCCTTTTCTAAAGCAGTTACATCTGCCCTAGCTACAATATCTACGGCTACCATCATCTCAGACATTAAGTGCTCCTTTTCCAATAGCTATTACATTCCTTTGCAGATTGGAATGCGTAGCCCCGCGAAGAAAGTATAGCGTATTTCTGCACACGGGACTTTTCTTGTTCGTCAAAATATGAAGATGTGGTTTTACCCCGAACAGCTACATGGTCTTCTGTAATAATTTCATCTGGCATTACAGACCAATCATAACTAGAAAATATTCGGGTATCATTACCTTCAGTATCTACTTTTAAAATATCTACATGAGTAATGTTGTGGTTTTTGAAAAGTGTTTGCAACTTTTTCACTGGAACTTGTTGATACTCATCTGTTAAGTGTTGGCGAACAAAGGGTTCATTGTTTCGCAGTGAAGATCTCATGCACTTTTCTTTTTGTGCTGGAGACCGCCTATCAAAAAACCCATACTTACCAAAATAAAGTCTACCCATTTCATCTACATTACTTATAGCACAGTGATCGTAAACATAATCTGTTCCTTTTAAACTTTTGTGAATATCTTTTTCCATATGGGCATTTGGTTCTACCATAAGACCGAACCACTTTTCCTTTTTGCGATGTAAAAGTTTATTTGCAAGCGACAGTGTTCGGGCGTTGAAGCACCCTATATCAACAATAACTTTAGTCATTTCATTCTCCTTTGTAGCCATTCAACGCAAGCCTTCCGCCAAGCTGCATCCCTAATAGTAGATGCGTGATTCACTGCACCTGTGAGATTTTTTTGTTTCCAACAATCCCATGATTTTCGCATTGGTTCACAAATATCTGCAAAAACGGAATTGCGTAAACAGTATCTATCTTTAGCCATCCACCTACGAAGCTCCTCATCAAAGGTGTCGGGATGAGTTACAAGCGGTGTAGGGGTATTGTCGTCTGACCTTTTGTCTAACAAAAGATATGAATTGTAATCGGGTTGCATATTATCTAACTTAGCTAACGTCTTTTTGTAGGCGTGAAGATTGTTAGAAATTTGATAGTATAATCCGACTTGAAACCCCGTCATTGCTGCCATGTACTCTAATAACATAGACATATGCACAGCATTCGCGCCATACGCACCCCAAATCATATCATTGCTACGATTTACAATGCTCATGTTTAGTTTGCCTTCACGCGCCCAAAAGAAAGCCTGAGTATTACAGGGATAGTCTTTTCCTGCGTTATGCTCACGCAAATCTTCCCAAGGATCCCACATACCTACCACAGCACGGCGATCATTTTTAAATGTCATTAATCTGTGTTGGGCTATTTTTAGTTGATCGCCCCCAAACCACTCGCGCCATCTAAAACCATACGCGCCGTGGAATACATCGCCATCATCGCTATAGCTGCTGATGTTAGAATTAAACTGGCTTATCCATTCAACATCATTGCGCCCTGCCAGCATCCACATACCTTCCATAAAATGAAAATATGGGTTGGCATCCCGTTCTGGATAAAACAGCACCCTTTCACGGCTGTGGGTATAAACGGTTGTTACTGGAGTAGGGAATTCTAAAGCGGGGCCGTTTCTAGTTTCTACTTCTACGCCCTTTAACAAAAGAGCTTGCTTTGCAACGTATAGGGCTTCCGCCACGTTACGAACATAAAAAGACTGCATACAACGCCTCTACGATTAAAAGTGGTGCGGGGGGCAGTAACCACCCGCAATTATAACTCATGCCCATCTAACGGGGCTTATATGGCTTGGTCAGTAAGGAAGGCTAAGTATTCTCCACCTATCAGGTGGGTGTTATGCTGTTCTAAACTCCTGTAACCACCTTGCTGCAACTCCCGCAGCTTTTGGTCTGTAATAGCAGCACCGTTCCGTTTGCCTTGCAAGATTTCAGCTAACTCTTCTGCTCCTGTTACAGCAATGCAGTTATATCCTGGAATCATATCATCTGGTTTTTCCAACAACCACTCAATATTAATAATAGGAACACAACCCGCATTCCATGCTTCTAGCCAAGTGTATTGAGTACCGCCACCATCGCCCTTAATTATGGTCATATCTACATTAAATTTGTAATCTAGCATGAACCTACGCGCATAATCTCTTTCGCGTGGGTAATGGGCTTTAGATTGAACCCACTCAGGGTATTTAGGTACGATTTTGAATTTAGTGTAGAGCCTGTTTTCAAACCCCCGTATATCTATTTGGTGATGTTCTTCTAACAGCCTATTTGCATCTAATAAGATTTCTGTATGTTTATCAAAATCTATGCGGCTAGTGCTAACTGCATTAAACAATCTGTTCGCAGGTACTTCCCCCGCTGGTTCACCACAACTGTACGGATGCCTGATAAACGTAGGTTCCCTTACCCTAAGAGCATCTTCATCGGTTAGGGTTTCCAAACCAATTTTGCGAATAACAACGCACCTACTAGGGTTTAGTTTTCGGGGCATGTTTTTTAATTCAGTAGGATCGTGAATAACAATACTCGCATTGCCAAACTCGTACAGTTCTTTCGTTTGTTCTTTGAACTGTTTAGCCCCCGCTACAATCAACTTCACTGTTGGCCGAACAAGAGCTTCTACCATTGTGATGTTACGGTATTCTTTATCGTAACCGAACTTGCGCTTGTTCTTTTCACTACGGGGCCGAATTTTAAACAGGTTGACTTCTACCCCCACGCTTTCCAAGGCTTCCATCAAATGGCAGGTATATGTGACCCAACCACCATAGGGGTTAGGACTCAAGTAAAATAAATCAACTTTCATATTACTGTACCCCGACTTGTTGTGGAAAGAGGTTTAAACAAACTTCGGGGTCTGCCTTGGCCTAACCGCACACGCTCATATTTATCCCACTCACACAAGCTATGTTCAATAGTTCGCATATCTACATCACATATATTTATATGAACGCCTACATGAGCTCCCGCATGAACTAATAATTGCAACATTTCTTCATTAGCTTGGGGCTGCTTCATACTCTTTTTTAATTCACGCCCATGTATTCTATTCAACCCACGTACTGCTCCCGGACCAGCGTTAGCCCAAGTATATCTATCTGCAGACCCCCACAGTACGGGAGTATAGTTTAAGTCTGTGACAACTTCGTAAGACATAAAGCCACCACCTCCCCAACCACGGAATTCTTTCAACCTTTCATGGGTAGCTTGTAGACTTTTTTCTACAGAGGCTAGTTTACCAAGCCAATCTCTTGCATTCCAAATGGGGGTTAGGAAATGATCAACAACAACTTCTGCCTTGCTGCACTTCAACCCCTGATTAGTGATAATATACGCTCCTGTGAAAGTACGCTTCTTATCTGCTAACCTTTGTTGTATCAAGGCTTTAGTTTGCTCAGGGTTCCAGTCAGTAACCCAACCATGCTCTTCAGCAAACTCTGTTGTTCCCACCATTCGGAACAAACAGCAGTTGAAAAACATATCTCCCCAAGTAGCTTTGTTTTCGTTTGGCTTTGTCCAGTTTTGCCGCATCCAAATAGTAACGCGATCGTTTTCCCTAAACGGGTTTGTGAATTTATATGTTTGTAAGATTGGATCATCAGTCCAAGGTGGGTTTTTACCTGCCGCCCTGCGCTGATATATAGCGTGTCGCTCATTGATCCAACCGAAGTAACTTTCTACAGCTTCGGTTTGCATTGTTTACACTTCCTCTAATTCAATTATGCCAGCTTTTATTGCGATACGGATATCCATGCCACTTCCGGGACTAGGGTCTAAGGCACGAAGTTTTTCCATTGCTTCGCCTACTGTTTCACAATCCATAACAACAGACATGTTACGGTAGCGATTAGTGCCTTCACGAAGGTTAGGTTTATCTTTTAGAAGAATAATTTTATCATCGTTATTAAACCTCGTTCGCACTTGTCTAGGTTTTGTTACAAGTATTGGTTCTGGAAGATCAGAAACATCTGTGTAAGTAGGCATAGGTTTTGTTCCTTTTTTAGCCTTCCAAAAGGAAGCCTGTCTTGTTACGATTTCGTGTAGTGCTTTGGTTGCGCGTTCTTTAGTGAAAAGTTCACGAAGAGTAGGAGTAGCAATTTGTTTGCGAATTGATTCTGCCAACGCTTTGTGTTCTTCACAATCACCTCTATGACCATGCAACACATTAAGAACAAGAGCTTCTAACTCTGGTTTAGTACAAGAATTAAACAGTTGTTCAGGGGTGGAATAAACAATGCTATATTCATCTATAGCATCGCAAGTCTTCATAGCTTCTAATGTTTCAAACTTTAAGAAAAACCACGGTGGTCCATCACATATTGCGTAAAACATTTATCTCCCTTTCTATGGAAAACTGGTATAGCCCATTTTAGTTCACAGGCTATACCAAGACAATAGCTACTTTATCAAGCTACCTTAGCATATTCAAGAGCTTTGGTCAATGCTTTGCGTTTTAAGTTCGCACCCGTACCAAACCAAGCTGAGTGCAAAGAGTTACCCTCAACTTTAGACTTTTTCTGGTGATCAACCACATACGTTACCGCATTCAGTGCTCCCCACCATGTACCTTTGGCCGAAGCAAGGTCAGCTCCGGGAGAAACTTCTACAGCTTCGCGCACAGCCTCTGCACTACGTTTAAACTCATCACGCATGGGCGGCAACGCATTAGGATTTCCAGCCTTGGCACGTTCTATCAACAAGTTAGGTTGACATAACTCAGCTATGAAGTTATCTAGGTCGAAGGCTTTTGCCCGTTTGCTAGATAAAAACTCAGCTTGCTCTTGGAAAAACTTCATTTGTTCGCCGCTCAAACCCAAAGCCTCTTCCGCAGCCTTGTGTATTTCTTCATCAAACATTTGCAAGTGTAGCACACGGAACCGCGAACCTGTTTCACCTAACGCTTGTGTGAGCGTATTGTTGCATACAACTCGTATCGGTGTGAACATAATGGTCATAGCTTTGCCGACTTGGTGGCTATTGTTCAGTAACAAGTACCCGCCAACTTCATCATTACCAGCCAGCTTGAACTTATCTGTTAATTTAGCCAAGCCCCAAATGTCTTTACCATCTTTTAGGCTACCCGCTGTTTCCATATTCATGGCCCCAGCTTCGGTAAACTTTTTGAAAAAGTCCATTACTTCCGCGTTTTGAAAAGGTATGTAGCCTTCGCCGCAATGCGAAAGTATTTTGTTATCGCTGTCGCGTGTAAGAAAGTAGCTATCTTCAGCGCGAATAAAATTTGCTTCGCCTGTAGGATCGACAATATTCCAACAGTCCGGCTTAGAAACCGTGTATGCTGGGCGTTTGCTTACTGTCCAGTCGATCTGGGCGGCTTTAAGCATTTCTTCAGGTGACATAGTGTTGTCAACTTTAGTACCTAACCCATGCCAAGGGACTTGCCCCGCATAAGCCATCGTTTCTACTAAGTGTGCCATTGTTACTCCTTTCTAGAGTTAGTGCATAGTGGCGTTTTCAACTTCAACTTCAACTACTGGTAAATCATTAAAACGGTCGAAAGACATATCGAGCATTACATTTAGTTCTGGTGCTATTAATACTCTCACACGCATTTCTACTTGGTTATGCTCCATTGCAAATACTACAGGAAACTTGAAGTCGTCGTCGAGTTGCTGTAGTATTTCAGTATCAATGCTACGGTTGCGTTTTTCCTTAATAGCCGCAGCATTAGTTTCAATAAGCATGTCTTTAGTGAAGTATTGGTAACTGTTCGTCACTTGGTAATCCTTCCTGTTTTTACCTGTACCTTTAATATACCCCCCTAGTTTATAATGATAACTACTATTTACTCAGTGTGATAACAAATACCCTTGACTAAACATAGGGTGGATCAGGTGTAAATTATCTGTAGCTCTAGTAAGGCCAACATAGAATACCCTAGCTTCATCTTCTTCGTATGTGTTTATTTTGCGCCACATACTATAAGGTCGACGCATGGTATCTGTTAGCAGCATGACATTAGTTGCTTCAGCTCCTTTTGCTGAGTGGATAGTAGATATACGCAGCCTTGGGGTTTCTGTTAAACTTTCACCTTTTCGCAAACACGCTTTAATATATGTACGGTCACGTTCTGATATTTTCCCTAAGCCCACATCCCAAGGGTGAGTATGTAGTAACCCGTGATTTTGGCGTAAATCTTCTAAGCTGTAAAACACACTATCATCACCATCGGGCATTGTTTTAAATCCGTAAGCAACTTGGCTGTTGAGCAGCATCTGTTTGTAAACTAACCGAACATGTTCTGCATTCAAACGGTTTCCTTGCCGCAAATGTTCCCACAACCGAACAGCCTCCAATACCTTGCTATCTATACTTTTAGATCCGTTATAGATGTACAAATGTCCTCGTCGGCGTACTTCTTCTTCAATTTGTTGTGCGCCTCGTGTTGTTCGGCTGAGTAACAGCCATTGGCCTGATGATAAATCTACTTCTTCAGAGTGTCTATGCCAGACTACACTTCCGTGGGATTCTTTAGGCGTGAATATTTTTTCACGTCTGCCAACAATTTTGCGTATAATCTTATGACTTAACTCATGGTGCAGAGAAGGTATCCTATAAGATTTATTCAATAACGTCACTTCACCGTTGAGAGCGACAAAATGCTCTACATCTGCTCCTGCATATCTAAAGATCGCTTGATCATCATCCCCCGCCACATAACAGATTTTACTATTAGCTTCTAACATACGGGCCATCTCCCATTGGATGGGAGAAAGATCTTGGGCTTCATCTATGAACACTACTTCTAGTTTCGGGCACAACTTTCTTTCTATAAATGTTTCTAACATCCCCGCATAATCTTCTAACGCATAAGAGCGTTTCCAATGCTCTAACCCTTTGTTAACGTATTCAACTCTAGACCAATCTGTTTTTAATGGGACAATACTTTCATTGTATACTTTACGCAAAGGTTGCCGCAAAATGCGAGACATATTTATTATTTCTAAAAACTTATCTCCATAACCGAAATCTTTGTATGGCCCTTGATCTACAGGTGTACCTGTGTAAAACCTGCCTATCTTTAACCAATCAGCTACTTCTTGGTATTTTTGTGGAGTCATTACTTGTGAATGAGTAAGCCCCGCTTGCAAAAAAGCTAGACTATGTAGGGTTCTAAAATAGGGCAACTCTTTACGGGAAAGCCCAAACTTCTCACTAGCTCTATCTATAGCTTCTGTAGCTGCTCTACGGGTGAATGCAAAATATCCAATACGATCTGGCGGCACACCACTCTGCAAATAACTTTCTACTAATGATAACAGCTTAGTTGTTTTTCCTGTTCCAGGAGGCCCAAGCACAATTTTCATTAGATGATACCTTCATCTGCGGGTAAATCAGGCAGTTGAATAAATTCATCATGCGTTTCAAAAAACGATTGCGGTAATCCCCAAACATGGACACCTTTGCCCCGAACACGCCAAAAGGTTTTTTCGGCCTGTAAATCTCGTAAGCGCAACGTAATTTTATTAGAGGTATAATGGTTGAAATCATTTACAGTTAGGTGTTTCTTTAAATCCTTCACTTGGAAAAACACCTGACCTTCTATCCACACGGCAACGCCCTGTAATACATCTTCCTTTTCTTCACCCTTGGCGCGTTCACAAGCAAAGGCTGTAAGTAAATCTACAAACTCACCTTTAAGCGTAGCATCTGGCGGAACTTCAATTATTGTTAAATTATCTAACAATAACTGTATCCGTGTTTGCCAAGATCGTTGGGCTATCATTACTGGAAACTTATTTATTTGGCTCACACATTCTTTTTGAAACTGCCCTTGGCTAGTCAAACCATTAGTAGATAATTCTAACCGTTCGCCATCTACATCTAATATCCATATGGGTGGATCACCATCTATTTTTGTAAGGCTGGTCATATCATTACCCACACCTGTTGGCCCCACACCGTATTTACGGAGTTTGCATACTTCTTTATTGCAAAAAGGTTTGATGGGTTGGTCATCACATTTGTAAAAATACTCTTTTTTCTTTAACTGCCGTATAACCCCGCCAACTTCGTTGTGGCTCAGGGGCGGTTTTAAGTAATCTATATTGTACTTTTGAACTAAGGTTTCCCAGTTCACTTCATCAAACATACGAGCATATACCCCTAGATTAAATAAAGCGTTATTGCGAGAACCTTCTTCAAACCCCACACTGCATAAGTGTTGCAGACAAGGTGGACCTTGTTCCATCACACCTTCTTGTGTGCCAAAACTCATCGTTAAGTTATGGAATTGGTCTGGCGTACAAATAAACTGTTTAGTATATTTTATGAAATCTGTTGCAGATAACGCTTCTGCATTATCGTCAAAAGCATATCGAGTAGAATCATCGCCTGATAAGTAAGGCATGTTCAAAAAGTTGCCTGTATCGCCACGGTCTAACAGAATAGTGGTTTGTTTAGGAAATATTTCACTGCCAGAAAAACCCAAGGCTGCGCTCAACTCTGCCATTCGGCCCTGCATTTCTTCCGCTGTTATGGGTTCGTTTAAAAACATCCATACATGAGCACCACCTGATTTAGTGCGCCCCACTACAGCAGGGATTTTATTATCTCTTAATGTTTTAACTAACTGTTTGTGGCTGACATCATATTGATCAATATCTATTGCACCCCAATGGCACGTATTGTCGCTTTTAATGGGGATAATACCTAACCCCGTACCCCCTTTTAAATGTTCTTCCCACATACTCAAAGTTGTGGGTTCACGTAAAACCTTTGCTGTCCCTTGCTTTTTGCCATCTCTTTGACGATCTTTGTTTACAACAAAAGTGCCATGAGCAATGTCACTGCCTTTAAATAATTCACTAAACTGCCGCGCTAAATTTTCTATTGTCATTGTACCCTCACGATATTTCTTCAACGTGTTTAATAAAATTGGGGATTGCCCCCGCTTCGAACGTAACTTGAAAGGGTAAAATTCAAACCATCCAAAGCAAAAACAATCCCCTGCAACCACAAGTGATCAATCTTGTGTGTTGTTACATAACCTCTTTTTCGTAAACCTCGCCTGTTTCTTTATCATAACCAGCGGTTTTATCTTCTTTGACCTGCACATCACCCGCTTTAACAGATTTACCAAAGGTCAAGGCTTGTTTGAACATAAAGTCATCTTCTTCTGCGCTAAGATTTAATGCACGTTCCCGCGCAACTTCCCAGCCGAACCATGTACCTTTATCGTTTTGTTCTTGCACAGTGGTTATTTTGTAAACCTGTGACATTAAAGGGAGAGTATATACACCGTTTTTGCCTTTAGCAGTTAACGACTGCGCTTGTGTCATCCATTTACGCGCTTTTTTAAGCTGTGTGGAAGACATTGTGATTAGTGCGCGTTGTGGCCCTAGTTCGGGGTGCAACATCATTACAAAAAACTGGGCTGTATTACTCAACATATTACCATTAGGTAACATATCTTGGCCTGTATCGCTTTTAAAAGTAGTTTTCACTACAGGATCTGTTGGTTCATAGGAATCTACATAACCACCACCGTTTTCGCGTGTTTTCCATTCCACAAACCTACGGTTATAGTGACAAGGGATTACGAAAACACCCTTTTCACCATCGTAAGTTTCGTTAAGCACGGTATTAAACATCTGCCCTGCTTCTGCGCCCTGCACATAAGCTGCATCACGTTTATTAACTTGTGGACTAAGTTGCGCCAATACCCGCAAAAACGGAATAGCAAGGTCTTCGCTGGTTACTTCAGCAAAACCCTCACCACTGAAATCTTCAAAACCTTCATATGCTGCTAACGCACCACCCTTGGTTTCTGCTAATTCTTTTTTCGACATGTGTTTACCCCTTGGGTTTAGTGATTGTGGCTTTTTCGCCAATAAACAAACCAAACAAATCTGCAGGAAGACTTTTACCCTGCTCAGTTTGATCTCTTGCAAACGCCTTTAATGTCATAGGTTCAACCCATTTTTTTGTATTAACGGACATTTGTCTTTCTGCTAACTCATTAGCAAGTTGTTCTGCTTGCTCTTCTTGCCCCCTTACAAAACTGGTGGATACTTGGTTTTTGATTAAATCACCAAAGTTATTATCCACCAGCCATTGGAAGGCTTCGTTAGATCTGTCTTTAGGTATGGAAGCACTGTAGAAAGTTTTTACGGTAATGCTAGAACCATCCTCAAGTTTTAACTCAGTTATATTGTGTTCAGACATTGCAGCAGGTAGTTGATCTTCTGCAATTTCCCGTACACTTTTTTTAGCATCTTTTAATTCAGATTCCAGCAACGCTACTTTCTGTTGTAACCGTAGCTGCATTTGAGCAAGTCTGCTGACTTGGCTAAGACCTGTTTCATCTACAGTGCTTAGTTCTTCAGATACAGATTCAAAATCCATTTATTCACCCCCCACTTTATAATTAAGGTCTGCTTGCAGCGGGAAGTATTTACCCTGTTCGCGGTCCCACTTTAACATTTTAAACCGCCCTGAATTATTCCTTGCGGCTACTGCCCCTGCCAAAGCTATTACAGCAGGATCGCCAGATAAAAGCAGGTAATCGTCGTCATTGAACTTACTAAGTATCCTAGCAATCCTACGAAGTGTGGGTTGTGTTGAATAACTAGCTTGGTGTTCGGCAAGGGTAAGAACTTCAATATCACCGAAGCTAATAGCATCAGTGATGTCCCTACCCCGCATTTCTTGCGTTATGTATACTGTCATGTCTTTCTCCACATGCTAACTGTATTTACTTGTACCACAACGAAACCAAAAGCTAAACTCCTGTTTAGTCACGTATATTGTACTTTACTATATAGGCCATAAAACAAAAACGAAGACTATAAATATTAATTCCAAAACAGTCGCGCGTACGGAAAAAGTCGTGATATCTGATATTGTATATCGGAGAATGTTTAAAAACAAAAACACTGATCGACAGATTTAGTCCTATATAGCAAAGTTAACAAACAACTCCTTTATGTTAACTTTGAACAAATAAGAGTTGTCCATTTGTAGCTGCTTTAGTAAAATAAGGTAGCCAGTAGAAAGGGGCGTCATGAGATACAAATTCAAGCACCAGCCGTACGAGCATCAGCTCGAGGCTTTGAAACGTAGTTGGGATAAACCTTATTACGCTCTGTTTTTAGATATGGGAACAGGCAAAACAAAAGTCGTACTCGATAACATAGCTATGTTGTACGACAAAGGTGAAATAGATTCTGCTTTGATTATTGCACCAAAGGGTGTATATAGAAACTGGGAACGCAAAGAAATACCAACACATATGCCCGATCATATCACAGCTAATGTAGTCGTATGGTCGCCACAAAAAACCCAGAAAAAATTAGCTGAGTTACAAAAGTTGAGTGAAGTTACGGATGACCTCACTTTATTCCTAATGAATATTGAAGCGTTGTCCACTAAACGTGGTTTAGAAATGGCTAAGAAGTTTTTATTAGGACACCGTGCAATGATTGTTGTAGATGAAAGCACTACAATTAAAAGCCGATCAGCACAGCGAACTAAGAATTTAATTAAACTAGGCGATTCTGCTCCATACAGAAGAATCCTTACAGGTTCTCCTGTGACTAAATCGCCGTTAGATTTATTTACTCAATGCGAGTTTTTAGAACACCAGTCTTTAAAACAATCTTCGTTTTGGACTTTTCAAAACCGTTATGCTAAAATGGTTCGCCGCACAATGGGAGCGCATTCGTTTAACCAAATAACAGGATACCAAAACCTAGAAGAATTAAACGATTTATTAGAACCTTTTAGTTACAGAGTTCGCAAAGAAGATTGTTTAGATCTACCTGATAAAGTTTACACTCGTAGATTAGTAGAACTCACACCTGAGCAGAAAAAACTGTATGATCAAATGAAACGCACAGCTATTGCAGTAATAGAAGGTGAAGGCATTGTTTCTGCGCCAACTGTGTTAACCCAACTACTGCGATTGCAACAAGTTTGTTCTGGGTTTGCAAAACTAGAAGATGATAGGGTTATAGAAGTACCCAGTAATAAGTTAAACGAACTCATGAGTGTGTTAGAAGAAACCAGTGGTAAGGTGATCATATGGGGGAACTTTACACATGACCTGCATATTATAGAAAAAGCGTTGAAAAAACAATATGGCGAGGAAAGTATAGAGTTATTTTATGGTGCAACTCCAGGAGAAGAAAGACAGCTTATTGTAGAGCGTTTTCAAGATCCTGACAGCCCATTAAGATTCTTTGTAGGACAGCCTCGAACGGGCGGCTACGGGCTTACTCTGACCGAAGCGCACACGGTTATATACTACAGCAATGGTTATGACTTAGAGGTCCGCTTACAGAGCGAAGACCGCGCCCATAGGATAGGGCAAACCAACAAAGTAACGTATATAGACATTATTGCTGAAAACACTGTGGATGAAAAAGTTATTCAAGCACTGCGGGACAAAATAAACATCAGTACACAAGTGTTAGCGGAGGGTTACAAAGAGTGGATAATTTAGAAGCCCTCTTTAAGGCCATCTAATATTTCCGACAAGCTAGGCCGTTTATCTTTCTTTTCGTAGACGCAACTAAAAATTTTTGGACACTCTGAAAAACTAAGCGTAGGGTAATGATATCCTAATCCACCAAAACCCGCACTAAATCTATACACACATACTTTTTGACCATTAACGTCTGTGAACCGTTTCCATAGATGGCATTGCACATGAGTAGGATTAGCCACACCAGCAAGCGTCACCGACAATATTAACGCATTTATCATTGAGTAACCAGCACGAGTAAATAAATTCCACCACCCATAATACTAATAATCCCTAAAGAAAGACCACCTATCGCGGCATTATTTGCCATCTGCCTTTTTGCTTCCATAGCTGCATACACCGTATCCTCTCTTTCTTTACGTATCTGCCTACGCATACCAAGCATTTCATCATAAGTGCCTAGACCGAATCGATAATCTAACATGAATTTAATTTCCTTCTCTTTTTCAAGAAGGGTTTTTTTGCGGATGACAATATCCATAGCTTCTTGTTCTATATTACCAGAGCCGTGGGTTTGTTTATCTAACCATGTGGGGTTTTTGCGTTGTGATTCTGCTTTAGTTATATCTGCAACAGCACCGTACCATGCCCCTAGTTGCTGGCTAACATCCTGTATTTCACGGCCAGCACCTACAAGAGCTTTCACTCCTTTGAAAGCCATGTTCGCCGCTGCAAACGCTGTGATTGGGTCTATCATTCATACCCACCTAACTTATTCCATCCTACTTAATATCATAATCAACATTAGTATGGTAGCACCACTGCTCGCGATTAACACTGCTTCAAGACGTTTTATCCTAAGAAACACTTCTTTAAACTGAATTTTGACTTCAGTTTGCAAAGCAATCATATCTTTTTCCAATCCATCTAATCTGCTGTGGGCAGACTCTACTGTTCGTTTAACCATCGGCTATCACCTCGGTAGACTCATTATTCCAGCACTTGGCTGTTTTTGGTTTTGACGACTTTCAATAGCGGCACCAGTTGAATCAAAGGGGAATAGTTGACTTATGGAAGTTTTTGGTGACGCTGCTGAAGCCACTTGTATAGGAGCACTGGCTGTTGAATTCGTAGCGTTTTGATTAAAGAAAGGATCAGCTGCTAAACTAGCTGCATAATCTTCATCACTAGATCCGGGGGGTAATATTGTAGGAACATCGACGTCAGGAAGTTCAAATTGTATAGAAGGTTGCATTTGAATTTGTTCTAAATCAGGACCAGCAGCT
>Ga0114915_1000302_pt1 | contig 22860 bp, 24 predicted proteins | sample MalvirAntarct_55_FD_87288 | JGI IMG/M metagenome (GOLD analysis project Ga0114915, IMG submission 87288) | Marine viral communities from the Global Malaspina Expedition - Malaspina viral metaG Antarct_55 | ecosystem: Environmental > Aquatic > Marine > Oceanic | place: South Georgia Island...
AAATGGTTTCTAAAACGGTCAAAACTGGTAAAAAAATGGTTTCTAAAACGGTCAAAACTGGTAAAAAAATGGTTTCTAAAACGTATAAAGATGTTAAAAAGGTGATCCGTAGGAAAACGCAAAAAAAAAGAGGTTCAACTAAAAATAATCATCGTAAATAAATAGTGAGTGTGCGTTAAATGCCTACACGCATCATAAAATTGATTTAGTTATTGGTTCTATTCATTACAATAACTAAACCATGGAAGGATTTATTATTATAGTAAGCATTATAACGATGTTTATGGCTAGAGCTATATTTTCAGATAATAGTAGGGTACATCCTTAATACATTTTATTCACACTACTAGTTTAACTAGATGTACCTTACTGAATATTATAAAATCATAACGCAGTTAATTATAATAACGGGGCATTGGTATCAATAATGTATCCAATTAATACATTGCCTATCTAACAAAATTGATTTAGAGTTTTTTTATAAAACAATATAATAACAAACTCTTTTTATACAATACAGTCATGTCTTCTTACACAACTCGTCCGATTATCGTTTCATTAGAGGGAAACATTGGTGCAGGAAAATCCACATTACTCGAAAACATGGAAGCCCATTTAGGCAAAAATTCAGGCTGGTTATTCTTAAAAGAACCGGTTCATATTTGGGATCAAATTCGAGACGATAATGGAAATACTATTTTAGCCAAATTTTATGAAAATCCATCTAGATATGCATTTTCTTTCCAGATCATGGCTTATACAACTCGTCTTCATGAACTCAAGCGTATTATGAGAGAAAACCCTCATTGTAAGGGAATTATTTGCGAACGATCATTGGAAGCAGATAAACATATTTTCGCAAAAATGTTACATGCAGATGGATTGATCGACGGGGTTATGTATGAAATATATGAGCGTTATTTCTCAGAATATGAGGGAAATTTCACACTGGATGGTATGATTTATGTGGATGCACAACCGGACGTGTGTTTCCAGCGTGTAGAAAAACGTTCTCGTGTCGGTGAAAATAGTATTGAATTGGATTATTTGAAGAAGTGTCATGAATATCACTGTACATGGTTAAACAATACTGATGCGAAGTTATTACGATTGGATGTAAATGCAGATGTGAATGTAGAGTATTCAGAAAAAGAGATTGATACACAAATGGGGCGTTGGTTACAGAATACTGTGGAATTTCTAAAGTCATTTGATAGAAAGGAAGATGGGTCATTTAATGAAAAACATCAAGAGATGTGTAAGTAAATATATGCGATGATAACTATAATTTGAATATTACATAATACTATTTTTATATAATAGTATTATTCTACTCGTTAAGTGAAATGCCTTGACCAAACGTGTTTTTAAAATCATTTAAATCTTTCACGGTTTTTATTTGGTTTGAGACTATATTTTTATTTGCTTGAGATGAAAATACTCTAGGCATGCTTGACTCATTAACATGATTATCATCCGATGTTTCATTTCTGAATGGATGATCAATCTGCTTTGTAGTATATTTATTACCATTATGTTCTACAAAAAAGAATTTATGATCAGCTGGATTACGAACATCGACAATAGTACAACTTTTTATAATATTGTTTTCATATACAATATTGTGTGCATTAATACCTATAAACGACATTTTACATTATAATCCGATTTTTATTCGATGAGATGAATCAATGGAGGATGTCCAATCACCATCAACGGATCTCTATCGAATTGTGAAATCCATAATACAAAAGTATTTGTTTCTTCATCATGTAATTTCATACCGGTACAGAATTCAACCCCCTCCTTTTTAAAATAGAATGGATCCGAATATTGAATGGGGTTTATTGTATCTCGGTCAAACCAAACAAAATTATGATAATATTTTCGAGGATGGTCCTCCTCGCTAAAATGAACAACGCACACCCATCCTTTTTCACATTCGACCAAGGGCGTTGAACCGCGGAATTTAGAAAACCATGGAATATGTGACGTTTTAATGCGGTCCTTTATATTCAATTGACGTACACCGTCATCATTTATAACGATTTGTCCTAATTCCATAGGACACCATTTATAAATGAACCACTCTTCTTCCATATAATCTTTTCCATCAAACAAAACACAATCTTGGACATTTCGTACAAAAGGTGTCCAGTTCTTTTCCATATGACTTTTCATATCAGGTGCTTCAATGATAGAACAATCTGAGTATTCACGTGTTTCGGGATAATAATTACCTACCACCATTTGAATACGACTCGTCGGAGAATAATTGTTTGTACTCGCGATAAATCGAATGTTATCTTGGACTTTATATAATCGAATATCTTCTAAACCCTCCGCCATATGTCCAGATGATGATGCAGTCATAGCCACAGTTTCTTCGTTCATTACATTTGATTCTAATACAGTCATTGACTCCTCATTATTTAGTGAAGAAATTATATTTTGCGTTTTAATAATATTCGTGTTGTCCAAGAATGTATAACATCCATTTGGGTTTAGGAAATAATTCACAAATCGTGTATTTAACCAATGATTTCCCTCGTTATCTTGGACATATCCAGATGAAGATGGTAAATAATTATCAATACTTGGTAAATTTATACTAAACACCTGTTCTATTCTAAATGGTTGTGCGACGATAGACGCGGGTAAAATAATAATACTATCGTTATGGTCTCCATAATACCAGGTTGGTTTCCAATGATTATTTGCTTCCATCCATGCCCAAATATTAACTTCCCATGTTAATGTGTTGTATTTCTCTAAATAATTGCATGATTGTTTTTGATATTCTTGAACAAAATCTTCCACCGACGATTTATCACCAATAAAAAATCCTCCACAAAACCTCCAATGAATGTGATTTAGAAAATGAGGATGCTCGCGCATATTAAATTTTGGCCAACATCCCGGGATTACAAAAAACGATTTTGTCCATGATTGTTTCGCTAAATAGCGTAAATAATCTTGGCTTTTTTTCAAATTATGAAATACATGGGAAATGGAAAAATCAACCCATGCAAAATGTGTAGAATTCCATGGATTCTCACGTATCGCTTCATGTACAAAATGGACTTTGCTATTGATTGTTTGTAAATATCTATCCGTATCTTTTTCAGGGTTTCGTGTTTTAGGCAACAATAAATTTTCATATTTTGCACATTCTTGGACGATTGGTAATTGAGAGTATATAACTGGAGGCATTACAATGATATTATTATAACGTTTTGCTATTTCCATAAATTCGTCATAAACATCTGCATCGACAAAGACACATAATTGAATACCGGTTACAGCAATTTTCTCAAAATGATCAAATCGCCATTTATGTGTTCGGTTCATACAGTTTGAACCAGTGTAACTGTTTAAATAGGACGTAACGAATGTAATGGTCATACTGATATACATTCTAAACTCCTTATATTATATTATTTTTGACGAATTGTACATTCTTGGACATTTTCTGTATAAATGTCCATGAATAAGAGTCAATCTATTTTATCTTGCTATTATAAATAATGGTATCAACAAACAACGTTCCTAAGTTATTTCGAAGCAAGCGTAGTATTCAGTTTCGCAACTGGATCGATTTCGCTGTGATTATAATGTTGATTTTCATAGGCATTGCTATATACACCATGATTACACGATATTTCAAATGGAAATCAGAACAAGTACAAGATGAACTACGCCAAATAGAAGGGTTTGTCCAAGAAGAAAAAACAAACATTGGTATCGTATCTATGATAAAACAACCCAAGAACTTGGAAACTTGGTTGCAAAAACACCGCGCCATCGGAATACGTCATTTTTATATACGATTAGAAGACACTCCTGACCTCTTGGACTTTTTGCATGATCAAAGTGATGTTACTCTTCATGTCGGGAAAGGAACGGGTGTAAATGAATATACTGAAATACAAAAGCGTCAAAATACATGGGTTGATGATGCACTTAAATTAGCGGAAAACGATAATCTGGGTGTAGAATGGCTTATTCACATTGACGGAGACGAACTATTAGAAGGAGATTTACATAAAGTCCAAGAATTACCCGATTCAGTACGTACATTTTGGATGCAAAATGTAGAAGCTCGCTATGAACGAGTTCCTAAAAAAGAAGATAATTGCTTTAGCGCGAAATGTTTTATAAATTGTGCCGAACATCCGGACAAATGTGTTTCTTATGGAAACGGGAAAGGATGTGGCCGCGTAGCAACCGACGTTAGTGCAAATGGCCCGCATCGATTCAAATCGTCCAAATCGAAATCTGATGAAAAAATCGACGGTATTGTTGTACAACATTATGAAAGTTGTGATTTTGAACAATACAAACAAAAGTTCCAACGTCTTTCTGTCCAAGATAATAAAAAAAGAGATGATGACCAAACACCTTTTTCTTATTACAATGAATCCATTGCAGCTGCAAAAAAAGGAGTTCATGAATTAAAAGAAATATATACAAAATATCGCATTGGATGTCCAGAAAATTGAAAGGCTTTTTACACTATTTATTTACTACAATCTTTTATGTAACCCGATTACAAATAATACACTATGTCTGTAAAGAGAATCACGCGAATTACTTTCAACGAAATTGTTCGTTGTGCTCGCATTGTGAATTCCGAAACATCATCTGTTCGAGAATTAGAACCGATGATGTTGAAACAAAAACCCATTGTATTCCGACCTAGAGGGAATATTTTGCCGTTGGATAATAAATCATTGTTTAGTATGGAATGTACTTTTACAACAAATCAAGCTATGAAAAATCACAACAAATCATTTATTGAAAACGATACAAAATCCAATGTTGCGTCGAAGATCAGCGTGAAAATCCTTCGCAACTGGTATATCGACCTAAACATGCACGTTTATCATGAAGATACGAAATGTGTATATAGAACATCTGTGATTTCGGAAATTAATGGAAATATCATCACAACGGCAAGTGGTTCAGTTTATGAATTAGGCCAAATGGATCCTCTTATCAAAAAACGTCTGGACCATATTTTCATGGATGAAACCGACCCATTGAAAGAGGAATATATCCCTTACCTTACAAATGCCGCTAGCGATACATATTCCTTAATTTTATAAAAATATATTGAATACACAAACAAAAGAAAAAAGAAAAAGAAAAAGAAAAAGAAAAAGAAAAAAAGAAAAGGTGATTCTCACTTTTTCTCGACAAAATTGATATGCTTATTGTTTCCCGAACAAACGGCAACTTTATTTCATCAATAATGAATCCTACACTCAAATCATCCATCCAAGTGGCTGATAGCCAATTGGTCGAAAACAAACGACAGCGAATTATGATATTCGATGTCGAAACTACCGGTCTTTTACCCAATAAACGCGATGGCGTCGCATTGGCCGACCTCCCCCATATTTTGCAAATAACTTTCGTCATTTTCGACACGCAATATTGGCGCGTGGTCAAATCTGTTGATTTGTATATCAACGTCGCAGAAACAGTGGAAATAGCCCATCTTATTACAGAACTGACCGGGATTACTCGCGAAATGTGCGACAAGGGCGTTCCCATTCAAAAAGCTATGCATGAATTCTATCAAGAATACATGCAATGTGATATATTTGTCGCTCATAACATCAATTTTGATCGACAAATGGTGCGAATCGAAATGGAACGATGTATCGCTAACGGCATGGTACAACCAGATTACTCGCAAGTATTCAACGAAGAAGTCATGAAACAACAACAAAAATCCACATTTTGCACAATGCGCGTGGGACGTAATATGTGCAAGATCGAAAGAACGGGTAAAAACGGGGTTTATTACAAAAGTCCTAAATTAGTGGAATTGTATGAACACTTGTTTGGTATGACGCCACTGGGTTTGCACAGTTCTTTGGTCGATACATATGTTTGTCTCCGTTGCTTTGTTAAAATTCGCTATAAATTTGATTTACGCATGACTGCGTTTCCTCGTATGTCGTTTTCTCCCATTGCTTCGTCTAGTACTCTTCCCCTTGATACTCTTCCCCTTGATACTCTTCCCCTTGATACGAATTCCGTTTAATCTTGCTTTGCGCGTTTTATTGTACATTTGTCTATTTTTTCCGCCAGAAAACCATCCTTTTTTCACCGGAAGAGTACATTCATTTAAAAGATTCACGTCAGGTAATGTTCCACAGAACGTAATAAAATCATCATAATTAGAATCACCCTTTATCGGGTAAAAACCTTTAAATACACACAAACCCTTTTTTTGATTCCCATATTTGTTATATCTCGTAATCGCAATTTTCAGTAAAGATTGATATCCTTTATATAGCATTTTTGCAGTATCTTGTCCAATTAACCAACCCTGTTTATCCACACCTAATATTTTTTGTAAGATACATAATCCAGTTAATTGTGTTCTTTGTAAAAAGGAACTACATAGTAATACATTACCCACAAATTTAGCATCATATATTGATTTTAATGATTCTCCTAATTTTGACGCTTGATAAATCCCGAGTGGCGTTAATGACGAATCTAACACGTGTTGATTTAATGGTTGGTTATGAAGTGAATTACCATGTCTAATTACAAAAACGGTAAATGGTTTAAAATTATCTGTATCAAGTCCAGATACAATACCCTCTTTAATCACATTTTGATTGATTTGTTCAAGTGTAGCCTCACAACAATATTGTTTTTCTGAACCACCTCCGATTTGTCCGCTGGTGTTTTCGTTATTAGAAATGCATTCAGGCGCTAAATCACCTTTATCTGGAAATCCTGAGAACACAACCTGCATTTGAATATCATCTATACTATTTACCTCAATCATCAAACAAAAATTATTCGCATAAGCATTACAACTCATTGATGCCGCCTTGTTTAGTGGGATAATACCTTGAAGTTGATCCGAGGATTTCATTCGATTATGGTGACTGACGAACAAAGCTGTATTTTGTTTATCAGAATTCGCGAATTTAGATTGTAAAAATTGAGCATACATTGTCCATTTGTTCTGAACTTGCATATTTTTGCATTCGGATTGAAATCCAAATTCATTCATATTGGGAATATCTACTAATCCATCTTTGGTTATATAATTTCGTTTTGATAAATCTGTATTGGTTCCATTCCACATTGCATCAAACATATTACTAGTACCTACTGCCGCAAATCGTGGAGCATATTTATTAAGTGCAATTGTATTGGTTCCATTCCAAAATCCAGCTTGTTGTTCCTTCTCTCCACCCAAAAATGTCCCTACAGTTTTGAGTTCTTGGAGACAAGGTAAAACATATATTTTATCATAATTTGTTACTGATTGAATGGGTTCCATATGGTAATATATATATATTACGCGATAAAATTGATTTTTGTTGTCTAAATACACATATAATAACCTCAAAATTACCAATATGTTACATCAATTACAAAATATTACAGAAGGAACCGTTGTAAAACGTCCATCCCAATTTATCAAAACACCTTATGTTGCGGACATTTCCATTGAAGGAGTGTCCTTTCTGGGACATACACCAGCATTGGGTTGTGGTGGATTAGCTGATAAAGACGCCATAATATACATGACGCCGTCGCCATCCAAAACGTCTAAATGCGATTATACATTCTATTTATCCAAACAATCCGATAAAGATCATCCAAATGAATACGAATTTGTCGGAATTAATCCCAAGATTGCGGAATCATTAGCCGAGTGCGCATTACAACAAAACTTGCTCTCCAAATTACAAAACGTTCGTTCTTATAAACGTGAAACATCAATTGTGGTGGAACAATATGACTTACATTCACGTTTCGATTTCAGTGGAATCGATGAAAATGGCCGCCCCTTCTTATTAGAAATCAAAAATGTGCCTTTAGCCGATTATGAAGATCTTCATGAAAAAGACCGGAAAGGAAAATGCTATAAAGACCGTGATTTTCGGTCCAAGGTGGCGTATTTCCCCGATGGATATAGGAAAAAAAGAACAGATACAGTGAGTCCTCGTGCATTAAAGCACATTCAAGAATTAACGAAAATCACGCAAATCTCGAAAACGCGATGTTTGTTGGGTTTTGTAATCCAACGCAGCGACGTCGCTTCTTTCCAACCCTCCATTATTGATCCTATTTATAGAACCGCACTATATGCCGCAATGGAAGCAGGTGTAGAAGTATTCGCCATGGTAGTAAAATGGACGAATGATGGTAAATGTACCTTTGTGCGGGACGATTTACCCATATTACACCCTTGAATATTCAATTCTTCATCGGTATATAAGAATCAAAAACATACTTTTATAACACTATTATATAGACTATGAACAAACCACAACGAATGAGTGCATTTTTATTGGGATGTATTCCTCTACGTATAGTGATTTCCATACTTCCGCTCTATTTAGATAAATCGTGGCTCCCCTATTATGGCGCACTTATATTCATTATGTCTATGAGTTTTCTGTATTTGTATTTCGGAAATTTACGCCTAAATGCATTCGAGGCAGGGGGTCAAACCTGGTGGTCGGAATATCGTTTGCTTCATGGAGTATTATATTTAGCAGGAGCAGTCTATTTATTCCAACAAAAACGCACCGCTTATTTACCTCTTTCAATCGACGTTTTGGTCGGTCTTGGAGTTTTTGTAAAACATCATTTCCAACAAGGTGATTTTGTTTCTCTCTAAAATAATGATGTGTGTTCAGTTATTGTAATTCCATTCTCTTTCTAACATAATCATGTATTTTTCGTTACTTTTACTCGCTCCTCTTGTTGCTCTCGCAACCGGATTTACCAATTCCACAATTGCGAAATCAATTCATCTTAACACACAAAATGTCCTTCTCCTTCGTGGTGAAATCACTGAAAAACTCGCTACACAATTTGTGTATGAACTCAATCAAAAATCCAACAAAAATAATCTCTACGTATTTTTAGATACCAATGGTGGTTCAGTGGATGCGGGAAACAAAATTGTCGGCGAAATCCAAAAATACGAGATTGATTGCATAGCACACAAAGCAATTAGTATGGGTTTCGTCATTTTACAATCATGTAGAACCCGTTACATTACCCCTTTAGGCACTTTAATGCAACATCAAATAAGTTATGGAGTTGGTGACGAAAAAGCCAAAGTTGAAAGTTATGTGGATTTCATTAAACAAATTGGTGATTATTTGAATGGTATGCAGGCGGACAAAATCGGTATTTCTCACGATGAAATGCAGAAGAGGACATACAACGATTGGTGGCTATTTGGCGAAAATGCAGCCCAATCCAATTGTGTAGATCAAATTGCCTCCGTAAAATGTTCATCGAAACTGACCAATCAAACATATTCGGTGGAAAACGGCAGTTTCGACTATATATATTCAAAATGTCCATTGGTTACGGGTCCAGTCGATAAGAGAAAAAACAAAAACCAGAAAAGTCTGGAAGATTATTTGTCTTTACTGTAATAAGAGAGTTGCTTAGTATGTAAATGTTATAAAATTGAATATATGACTCCCATATATTCAATATTACAAAACAACACAACGTAAAACAGTAATATGGGAAATCAACATTCCGTGGTTACCGAACCAGACCAACTTACATGTTTGATCTGTTGGGAAACAATAAATCAAAATCAATATGTTTTGTGTGGGCGATGTAATATAGCCATGCATGATACATGTACAAATAAATTGCTTGAAAATCAAACATTTACAAAATGTCCCCATTGTCGAAGTGTCGGTGTATTAGGGGTATTTTAACACAGAATGCATCAAATTGTATGATTGTATTGTTGTACATGTTTCACAAATACCCAACACACCATAAGTATGAACAAAGAACAGTTCATGATTTTGCGAAAGACAATCTTGGTCCTTCCATTTTTCTTGATATATGCGTTCATTATCACCATTCAAAGTCGTCCCGCACAATCGCATTCGTGGTATATCCAATATACATCGCGGATTTCGACTAAGGCTCCAAGTCACGGGGGGTAGATCGACTTCATCCGCTGTCCGACACAAAGGACAACATCCATCCCAATGCTCTACACAATGTGCGTGAAATCTATGAACACATTTCCATATTTGTATTTTTTCGTTCGATGTTGTATTTGTACCTAGACAAATACAACATACGTCTTCTTCTTCTTCGCTCATTATTGAATTAATTGTTTTATTCGTTGTTAATAATGCATATTGAAAAAACAGTTCAATTTTGTGGTTGTATTCTGAAAAATCATCGTATAATAGTTAAATATTCTGAAAATCCGGAAAGGGATTTACATATAAAAATATTGGTTACAGTTCTACCTAAACGTTTTTTCAAATCATCAATTTCACGCAATGTAAGTGCTTTTCCTGAAACACAATCGTTATTCAAAATAGCTGGAAGTATTCGCGTTTTGCAAAAACTTACTATAGTACTCAAACTTCGCGGGAAGACGGTATTAACCATCATAATGCAGCCATGTGGATTTGCTGTGAAATAAGTTTCAAATACGGTTTCAATATTGGGGATTTGTATATAGGATTGCACCAAAAGCAAAATATCGTATTTGGACATTTCTTCGGTCGAATAATCGCACACATTTTTCACTTGAAAATCGACATAATCGCATTGCGTGTTGGAATAATCAATGCTCTGTTGATTAATATCGATGCACGTATATTGATTATTTTTCTTTACGAGAACATCTTTGTGTGTAACATAAAACATACCTCCTCCGCTACCGATTTCCAATATTTGTTGGTTATTTGGAATAAGATTGAGTAAATAGTCATAATATTTTGAGGTTTCAATTTCATAATATTTTACCCATTTCTTTGGGTCGTCTTTTCGAATAGATAAAAAGTTTAATATACCTAGCATTCTACATATTATTTAGATTTTTAATCATAGCGTACAATGTATTATGCGGAACACATTTCACAAATATCATCTTCTTGTATCGCGGAAGATTGTCCTTTTTTTGGTTCAATCGTGAATTGTTGTGCCTGATGACGACCTCTGCGTCGTAAATAGTAAATCCCCGTCTTTAATCCCTTGGACCACGCGTAAAAATGCATGGACGTCAATGCACTATAATTCGGGTCTTCCATCCACAAGTTAAGCGATTGACTCTGGCATACAAATGCCCCCCTGTCCGCCGCCATATCAATCAAATTGCGCATTGGTATTTCCCAAACTGTCTTGTACTTTTCGCGAATGTTTTCGGGAATATGTTTTATATGTTGTATTGAACCATGATTCGCAATAATATTGTTTTTCAAATCTTCATTCCATAATCCCAAATCAAGAAGATCACGCATCAAATATTTGTTTCCCATCATAAATTCTCCCGCCATAGTTCGACGACTATAAATATTCGATGTGATCGGTTCAATACATTCATTGTATCCTAAAATTTGCGATGTGGATGCAGTCGGCATAGGAGCTAATAATAGGGAATTTCGCAATCCATGTTGCTTAATTTTCTCCTTTAATGCAGACCAATCATATCGTCCTTCGGTTGGTGTGACCCCCCACATATCATATTGCAGTTCCCCCTTACTCGCCGGAGAACCCGGAAATGTCTCGTATGAACCTTCATCTTGCGCCATTTCACAAGACTGTTCCAATGCCGCATGATACATTGTCTCGAAAATAAGACGATTCAACTCTTTTGCTTCATCAGATGCGAATGCGAAATCCATTCGAATAAATGTATCAGCCAACCCTTGCACACCCATTCCCACCGGTCGATGACGCATATTACTCGCCCTCGTTTTGTCTGTGGGATAATAATTCACATCAATGACTTTGTTCAAATTATAGGTCACTATTTTGGTAACCTTATGCAATTTTGCAAAATCATAAGTTGGAGGTTTTGTATTATCATCAATAAATGCAGGGAGGGCTATGCTCGCTAAGTTACATACAGCACTTTCCTCTGGTGTTGAAACCTCCATGATTTCGGTACAAAGATTGGACGACTTAATCACACCCACATTTTTCTGATTCGATTTATTATTCGCCGCATCCTTGTAACACAAATATGGGGTACCCGTCTCCATTTGAGCATCCAATATTTGAAACCATAACTTACGCGCACTCATTGTTTTACGACCTTTTTTCTCTTCTTCATAACGTTTGTACAATTCATTGAATTCATCTCCATATACATCTGCTAAACCGGGACATTCATCGGGACACATGAGTGTCCAATCTCCATCGATTTTTACACGTTCCATGAATAAATCCGGCATCCAGAGCGCGTAGAACAAATCACGGGCTTTGAGCTCCTCATCTCCATGATTTTTACGCATTTGTAAAAATATTTCAATGTCTGCGTGCCATGGCTCCAAATAAATCGCAAAACTCCCGTTTCGTTTTCCCCCTCCTTGATCAACATATTTTGCTGTATTATTATACACTCGTAACATGGGCACGATACCATTCGAAGTTCCATTCGTTCCTCGAATATGACTCCCAGTTGCGCGAATATTATGAATATGAAGACCAATTCCACCAGCCCACTTCGATATATTCGCACAATCGCCCAGAGTATTGTAAATTCCCGGGATACTATCATTTTCCATAGCCAGCAAAAAACATGACGATAATTGGGGTCGAGGCGTACCGGCATTGAATAACGTCGGTGTAGCATGTGTGAAATATTTCAAAGACATGTATTCATATGTTTCTTTCACACGTTCCATATTTGTACCATGAATACCAAGGGCAACACGTAACCACATATGTTGGGGACGCTCCACCACTGTTTTATCAATTTTCATTAAATAGGCTCGTTCCAATGTTTTGAAACCAAAAAAATCGATTAAATAGTCGCGCGAATAATCGCATAATTCATTCAATTCTTTATTATGATCGACCACAAATTGATAGAGTTCATCCGAAATCAATGGAGAAAGTTTGTTATGTTTATCGTGAAAATAATATAGGTGGGTCATAACTCCTGCAAATAAATTGGATGTATTTTTGTGCAAATTTGAAACCACAATACGACCAGCCAATGCGGTATAATCTGGATTAATCGATGCCTGTGAAGCACATTGGTCTGCAGTAAGTTCGTCAATTTGTGATGTAGAAATACCATCAAAAAGTTGATCAATGACTTTCATTGTAAGAGTTGTATAATTGAGTTGAATACCGGCCTCTTGACCTGTTTTTTTAATACGTTGTAGAATTTTATCAAACGATACGATCTCTTTTTCTCCATTTCGTTTGACTACATACATTTCGTCGTCGTCATAGTTCGGAGCAGCCATTTTTCTATACTATGATTTAGGGAAAACTATTTATGTTGATTTTTGTTTCATTATTATTCATTTTAATTTTAGGAATTTTATCGAAACGGCCTTTGGAATGATCCATCCGCATTCTATAATAGAGTTTTTCTCTTGCATAATGAAAGAAATATTGATGCATATATCGTGTTTCTTTGTCTCCTATTCCATAGACAAAGAGTTCTTTGTGGGTATGATAAATCGTATTATCAAATACTCGAGTTTTGTTATACCAATGTAATACTACATTGTTATATTCGTTAAGATAAGGTATGGAGTGTTTTTGTATCAATTGACTCATTGTATGGTTCTAGCTATTTAGCGAATATAGTGCAATTTCAATTTTATTGAAGCAATTCACAAATTAGTTTAACAAAACCAGAATGGAAAATGGAAAAAAATAAGAAGATAGTGTATAATTTGGAAAAATATGAGTAAAAAAAGAACTATTAGTGATGTAGCTATTGGTGATGTAGATAATAGTGCTGATGTAGGTGGTATCGATGCATTAATGCAAGCAGCGATTACTGTATCCGAAACACCAACAATTGAGAAGAAAACAAAAAGAGAACTACCTCCGACTCCTCAAGCTCTGATAACTCAAGTTAAAGGCAATGAATACCGATTGGGACGTTACCAAACCTGGTACAATGAATGGTTTGAAAAGACATTTAAAATTAATCAGCCTGTTCAAACAGATGGTCCTGCATATGCAGCATCACAAAATATATTTGATGCATTTATCGTAAATAATTATGTAAAAAACCATCTTGATAATAATGCAGTACAAGGATGGGGTAGTGGTATGGCGTTGAATAATGCTATAAAGGCAAATTACGGCACACTCATCGAGTTTGCTGCACAAAAAGCATATAATGCAAGTACATGGGGTGCTGTAATGAATCAACTTTCATCTTATATGCAGACTGTAAAAGATTTTGCATCCTATGAAGATGTTATGACCAAATTAACAAGATGGGCAACTACACAAAATGCAGCCGCCCAACAATTTTTCCAGACAAATCTGGGAGGATTAATAAAACTATCTATGAAAAGACTCACAATTGGAGCAAGTACAATGGGTGTCGCATATTATTTCCCAAGTACCGCATACGGAATCTTATACTATATGGCGAACTTGGGTGTTCAATTAGGTATATATGGTTCTATAGGTGCTGCTATAGTCGCGGTCGGTGCGATTATAAATAATTTGTACGATAAAACATCAAATACGTTAGCAGGAATAAACGTCGTTGGTGGTAGTGAGAACATTCTTACAATGTTAAATAATCCTCAAGGTAAAGAAGCAGATCAAATGCGCACTTATTTAATTAGTTTTGTTAGTCCTACCTTGGATAAATTACAACAAGATTGGACTACCAAAATGAAGGAACAAAGCAAAACACCCGAGACAATTTTCGAAGAATTGATACAGAATTCACATGTTGCTATGGTGAATGAAAACACTGGTGAAACCATACAAAATGAAGCAAATGAAATATCCAGAATTTGGTGGGACGCATATCGAAGAGAATTACTTAAGAATAATGGAAAGTACGATGCTATAGAAACGGCCAAAGTTGCTGCAGATGCAGAGGTGAATGCATTTAAAACAGCGTTAGGAGGTGTTAAAGCCGCAGGTGGTGGTCGAAACACAAAACGAAAACGCCAGTCCAAGAAAACAAAGGCAAATAAGCACCATAAGAAATCACACAAAAAGAGACACACTAAATCCAGTAAATCTCGCAAGACCAAGTAAATTCCCTCCTATATCCAATGAGTGGGGTCGTATGTAAATGAACTAACCTATAATTTAGTTCATTTATTCACATTTTATTTTATTCAAATCTAAATCGAAACAGGCAACTATACAATCATCGCTCTTACATCCATCTAACAAATCCTTATTGTTTAAAAATAAAGACAAGGTTGTGTTGAAAAAATCGTCTTCTGACGCATTTGTTTGCGATTGGACACAAGACCCGTGTTTTACCCATTCGTGTTCCCACAATGTATTATCACAACTACGCCAATATGTATTCATATCATCCAGCAATTGTCCAGTGGGAGTAGAATAAGACACATTTTTACAATTCATTGGATAATCTGTAGCATTTATTTGTGGCCAAAGACCGTGTATCATATAATCTGAACTGCACCATTTCTGAACCGCCAATTCGTAATAATTATATACATTGGCGCTGGTAGATACTACCGTTAAAAATGCGAGTAATTTGTACATATGCATATATAGACCTTTGAGGATTTAAATTCGCAACAAAAACGAAAAATGCATTGAAACGCCGAGTTACAGATAGTGTTTATCTGACCTTTGAGTAAATCAAAATGTTCCATTTGAATTTACCAAAGGTTTAAGGTAATTGAAAACAATCTGGTTTATCTTCACATTTTCCACAATCATATGTTATAATCTTTGGATTAGAAGACAAATAATACCAATAAACTTTACCCAAGTTTTTTCTAATATATGAATCGCATTTGGATTTGGGGTGGTAGGCAACCACATCAAATCAAGTTTCTCAATTGGAATCCAATCAAGCAACTTAATAAAGTTGGGTCCTGTATAAGATACCATACAATTGAAATGAGAAAATACTATCAATCTTACACAGTGGTACAACAAAAAACAATAGTTTGAGTGTAAATTAGTTCCAATATGCATAGCCCAAATTTTACTCCAATTTTACCAAACACACCCCTCCCAAAACTGGGAGATTCCGAATAACGCGGTTTTCGTCATTCCCTTCGCTCGATACAACTTCCAACCCAGGAAGTTTCACCACTTTTTTCTTGGCTGCACGATGTTCATATCCAGATACACGTTCATTTAATACAGTTGCCCAAGTTTCTTCAATGGGTCCTCGTGCGGCTTGAAACCATTGTCTATTTCGCTCCACCAAAACACACGAATATTCGTCCAAATACCAATATAGTGTAGAATACAGAGACCAAGACCTACGCATTTTTATCCGCGTTTCCTCAATCCACGCATTCACACTTTCTTTGGTCAAATCCACAGAAAACGGCATATAAATATAGTTAGGAGCACCGGAATATTGTTGTGCTAAAGGATAACCTACAGAATTACCATTTGACTGGGATGAACCGCCAATACTCACGCGTTCCACGAAATACAAAATCACTCCACGACGTTCTCTATCCGAATCCGAATAAAACGCATCTTCTCCCTCATATTCTTTGAACCGTGTTTCCAAAAAGTCACATTTGTCCAAATCGCACGTTTCCATTTGCATTTGCATTTGTACCCAATATGCCTTCGATGCAACACCATCAATATCTCGATTCACAATATTCTTGATTTCCAACATGCGACCAAATCTATCCGAATTCACATCAGTCACAATCCCGTCAGGAGAAGCACCAATACAAGAGACGTCGGGGTGTTGAACACATCCAAAATCCTCTACTTTTCCATTATACAAGTGTTCATATAAGGCAACGGAAACGGGCTCATATTTCTGCCCCCAATGCATGGGACTTTCTGTATTCACATGATTATATCCAGAGCTATCTCTCTCCTCTTTCAAAGGCAAACATTTCTCATAAATGAGACTATTACGAGAAGCTTCCGACCCAAATACTTTGTATAAATTCGACGCAGTAATCAATTCGTGACGAAACTCGTACCACGCAGCAGTGCGTTGTTCCGGTTGTGGAATGGAACGAATATTCGAAATTCGTTTGGTAATATTCTCGGTATCAATTGTTTCAAAGTTTTGATACGACTGTAGAGTACGAGAACGCATTGGGATGTAATCTGGCCACATCGCGCTCAATTCCCAAAATTCGTCAATCGCATCTCCGACAAATTTGCGAACATCATTGAAATCGTCTTCAGGGTCGTCATCGTCCTCTCCGTGACTACATAATCCGGCATCAGACCATTGGTCAAACAAAATCGCAATAATATCGTCGCTCATTTTTTTGTGAAAATGTGGGTCCATCATTTCCAAAATATGCTCCTTCGTATAATCATCCGCCATTTCAATAATGGTAGTGGTCATTTCTTCTTCGTCTTCTTCTGAAACTGAATCCAAAAAGGGAGTACGTGGCTCTTTAGGGCCTAATATATCGAGCAAACTATCTATAAAAGATGTGTCGAATAATACATCGTTGTTTTCGGTCATACTCAACGTTTGATAAAAAGAATACAGACCACTTGTTTGTATTCTTTCACAATCAATTTTCTATGTACAAAGTCCAATTATGATAACCATAAACACAAATGCTGTATTATACATGCGCAATTGAAATGTATTGGGAACCATATCACCATACCCAATCGTCGAAAGTGTGACTAAAGTAAAATACAATCGGTTTCCAACCTTCTCAAAGAAAGTAGAATCATGTCGAACCACATTGGATTGAATATGTGTGAAATGAGACATATCAAATTGCATTAAAAATGCGACATAACATACAATCACCAATAAAATGAGACATAATTTGTTTTTATTAATAATTAGAGGGGAATTTTGAAATTGGAACATATATTTTATATATTGTACATAGAAAATACATATTATTATTTTACTTCGTCTTCGACAACCATTCGTTTCGGTGTAAGAGATTTTATTGTTGAAACACGTTTTACATCTGTAATACGTAAGGTAAAATGCCGCTTTTCGGAATTGAAATGCAACGCAGGTATAGCGGTTAGTAATCTCGTTTCACGGTCATAACTAACATCCTTAGTCTTTTGTAGTTTCCCTTTGGTCAAACAATCCGAAAAAAACTGTTTCAAACATTTGACCTCTTTCACAGGAAGACTATTGTCTTTTCCATAGGTTTCAGCAAACTCGTGCATTTTCTGACGTTTCACTGTTTTGTCCAATTTGTTCCAAGGTTCGGTTTTATTATGTTGCTTCTCCTTCTCCAACAAATTATCGAGAGAAGATATAGTCATTGTATTTGGGGGGCCAGATTGTGAAACATTGTATCCCGGAATATATGGCGGTTTTTGTTTCGCTACAATAACTGGTTCCGGATCAGGTGTGTTGGATTGTTCGGGAGTTGGCTCTTGTGAAAACATAATATATAGATGTCCTTTTATATACTATACATACCAATGTTTATCCTCTTTTTTTAATATAGTTATCAGATGTATTGGTTGCTAATGTTTTTACGAAATGTCTCCCAATGCAAGTGATCTTGACCTCCATCGGAATACTTAGTCGTCCCGTCTTCAACTGCATACAACGGTACAGTTAAAGCACGGTTACCGAATTTTGTTATATTCCAATCTGCGGGACAATCAAATGGTCCTTTTAATTCTAGAAACTCTCGTGCTTTTTTCTTAGAAAGCATATACATTTGTGCCCCCCAAATATGTTCAGGATAACCATAAAAATCACAGTTGTCCCCTTTGTGTAAATGGGGAAAATTACCATATCCTGGGTTTCGAATCAGGGATACGTCATCTGGATATAAATACCCCATTAACAATATATCACGATTGGATTTTTTACACCCTTCAACAAGAGACGGCAAATCTTTCTTCAAATCCTTATGAATATATATATCATCTTCACAAAATACAGCATATTCGGCATCATCGCGATCGCAAAAACGACGCAACATATCCATTTGTCCTAACATCATGGAATTTGCACGGTTATCATCTTTTACTCCCGGTGAAACAGTTACATCGTCTAATCCAAGAGATTTGAAACGGTTTTCCATTCGTGTAGCACGAGTTGGATTGTTATACGACAAATAATAAATAGGAATATTCATATTATAACATGAATATAACTAACATCTTTATATAATTATACCAACAAAGATTTATCGGTATTGGTTCTTCAATGGTCTAATCGTGAAATATCTTATGCATAACACGGCAATGTATCCAAATTAATTACACCGTTTGTATCTTTGACGTCTTCTTTGGGTAATAAAAATTGTTTAAAATATGGTTCTTCCAATTGTGCATCTGGACTATGGTTATGAACCGTACGTGCAATCATTTTATACAATTTAAAACTTGGGTAACGTTCTTCTCCATTTTTCTTATACAATACATTTTTTCCATTGTCATCCATACACCAGCGTTGAATTGTCTTTTGTAATTCGTCATATTCTTCTTTATTATCATCTTCAATATCCATTAAAAAATCAAAAATTGATGTACCTAGCCGTGATAAATCAAAACTGTTATTAGGATCCAATCTTGGACGTTCTTCGTTCAAAAAGGGTTCGCAATTGTATTGTGTTGCTGCATCACCAGATGGGGAAAAACTATCACTACAAAATACTTTACCTTGAAACTTGTAAATACTGCGACCAAAATCGATGAGTTTGTAAATACGACCATATGTAGGGACTTTGTATGTATTACCCCCATATAGATAGTATAAAAATTCGACTTCGGTATTGACGTACATGACGTTATTAGTGTGCAAATCATTATGGGTGAATTTGAATACACGCTGATAGATGAGGAGGCTCATTATGATTTGAAATAAAGCACTTGCTCCATTTTCCACAGTAATTTCATCGCGAACAAATAATTCATCCAATGTTCCGTCACATTTCTCCATACAAATCATTTGAATCGGAAAATTATTGATAAACCCGTAAATTTCTTCTTCGTCTTCGTCAGATGCTTCATCTGATTCGGCAGATTCATCACAATCAGAACTTTCAGTCTCCCATTCACCATCTTCATCGGAACTATAATTCAAATCACTATCTGCAGATGATTTTGATGTAATAGATCCACTCGCCTTAGGCGACTTTGCATAAATAGTTTCTAATGAACTATTGATTCCGTCGAGACTGTTAATAATTTCATTTTCCAAGATTACACCCTCATTATCATCCAATTCTTCAAAATCAAGACCGATTTCATCCAAATTATCCAACACTAACCTCGCACGATGACGTCTTGAACCACCACCGGGAAATTCACGATTCATAATTGAATTTGGGTCTTCAATACTAAATAATTCACCCACATGATCATTAAAAAAATCTGAATTGCGCAAATATTCTACATCGTCGGTAACACAAACACGAAATTTATTTTGGATACCTAAATAGGATCCATAGTAATCCATTCCATGCACATTTCCATGATGATTGAATAAAACGCTAGACAAATAACTAAAAAAACAATCCACATAAGAGGCATTGTGTATTGATAATATCTTGGAATGAACTGTTTCTTCTGTACTTTCTAACCGGGGCATAGTGCGAATACGTGGATCAGCCACGTTGTATTTACCAATCATATAGCGATATGGGTCCAAGAGAGGTGAAAATTTAACAAAAACTTCCCTTTCTTTGACTTCAGTTGTCTTATGATGTATTATATGTTTTGTATCTTGGACATGATATGGATGATTGAGAGCAATATTATCGAAGTTGCTGGTATTCATATCAAAAAAATTGTGATAAACCGGGTTGTATAATTGAGATTTTTCAATTAAATATGGATTATATAATTGCGGGGTTTCAATCAAATCGGGGTTATGGTGAGATTCTGTATATTGTTTTGCTAAATAATCCAGATTGATCTTTTTGGGCTTACAATAATTTAGATTCATCTTGGACATTAGATATGTATAGGCTGTATGAATAGAAAATCAAGGATGATTTAACGTAAATAAAGGGAACCCAGGTTACCTTTAAATCCCTCCTCCAGGTAAAGCGTCCCAATGAGTGAGGGGGGTATTAGGGGATATGCCCCCTTACAATGAGTGGGGGGTCGTAAGGGGGCGTAGCCACATACAGCGTAGCCACCTACAAATTTTAATCTCATTTGTTGTTTATAGAAAATCCTCTTTATTACCCATGACTTTAGAACTAAAAAAATTCGATATGAGATGGATTACCTTTAAACCCAATGAAAACAAGGGCCCCGTTATTGTGATGATTGGTCGTCGTGATACGGGTAAATCTTTCTTGGTTCGCGATTTATTATTTCACCATCAAGATATTCCTATAGGCACAGTCATTTCCGGAACAGAAGCAGGTAATGGTTTTTATGCGAGTCACGTACCCAAACTATTCATACACGAAGAATATAATAGTATATTAATTGAAAATGTATTGCGACGTCAAAAAGCTGTACTAAAACAAATGAATAAGGAAATTGAAATGTATAAGAAAACAACCATTGATCCACGAACCTTTGTAATTTTAGATGATTGCTTGTATGATCAATCTTGGACAAAAGACAAAATGATGCGTCTTTTATTCATGAATGGCCGTCATTGGAAGGTCATGCTCATAATTACCATGCAATATCCTTTAGGCATACCTCCAAATCTACGTACGAATATTGATTATGTATTTATTTTGCGAGAACCATACCAAACTAATCGTAAGCGCATTTGGGAAAATTATGCATCCATGTTCCCTACACTCGAATCTTTTTGTTCTGTTATGGATCAAACTACAGAAAACTATGAATGTTTGGTCATTAATAACAATGCGAAATCAAACAAATTATATGATCAAATATTTTGGTACAAAGCTGAAACACGACCGGATTTCAAATTGGGTTCTAAAGAATTCTGGGATATTTCCAAAAATATGGGTTCTGATGATGAAGATGAAGCTTATGACCCAAATAAAGGTAAAAAACGTGCTGGGCAACAAATTCAGGTTAAAAAAACTAACTCTAAATGGTAATGAAATTACTGATACAAATTGCAATTTGTGTTTGAACCGCTGCAAAATCATGTAAAATATTATATTTTACATTATTACTTGTGTATTACATTAACTATATTTGAAACGTGAAAATATTTGTTTTTTTTATACTCGGTTTATGTTTAATTTATTACATACGTTATTTCTGATGTGACTGGATCAAATCGTAAGACACCAAACAGGTATCCTCCGCCTACACCAGTAACACCTCTAATGGGATTCACGAAAAAACGACCGGCGTCTGTACTATTCAATGCAGCACCAGTTGCACTTAATATGATGGTATTGTCGTGTTGTTGAGTTTCTCCAGCGTGAGCACCAATGGCTATGGAATGATTACCTTGGCCAGTAAAACCCGCATTTTGACCAATTGCAACGGCTCCAGTACCCTGGTTATGTTTTCCTGCATTCGAACCTAGATGAACTTCTGTTGTACCAACAGACCACGCTAGTAAATTGGAATCCCAATAAATATAATCACTTTGACTTGTGCCTTGTACCGAAATTGAACCTGCTGGACCAGTATCACCAGTAGCACCAGTAGCACCATCAGAACCAATTGTACCATTGAAACCTGTAGGTCCAGTTGCACCAGTATTGGTAGCTGACCCAGGAATACCAGTAGCACCAGTGGCTCCAGTGGCTCCAGTATTGGTAGCTGACCCAGGAATACCAACGGCACCAGTAGCACCAGTAGCACCAGTAGCACCAGTAGCTCCGGTAGCACCAGTAGCACCAGTAGCACCAGTAGCACCAGTGGCTCCAGTAGCACCAGTGGCTCCAGTGGCTCCAGTGGCTCCAGTGGCTCCAGTAGCACCAGTAGCACCAGTAGCACCAGTAGCACCAGTAGCACCAGTAGCACCAGTTGCACCAGTAGCTCCAGTGGCTCCAG
>Ga0114915_1000303_pt1 | contig 22859 bp, 23 predicted proteins | sample MalvirAntarct_55_FD_87288 | JGI IMG/M metagenome (GOLD analysis project Ga0114915, IMG submission 87288) | Marine viral communities from the Global Malaspina Expedition - Malaspina viral metaG Antarct_55 | ecosystem: Environmental > Aquatic > Marine > Oceanic | place: South Georgia Island...
AATCTACAAGTTTGTCCTTAGATTGATTCTCTATACCCAGCAGTTCGTTTTCAGCAGACGTGACTGGCTCCCAGTCAGGTAGAGTCTCAGATAGAGTCATTGACCTATCGGGTAAATAAGTTGGATATACAATACTGTATATTTGTGATATATCTAGAGTATCATGTATGTGTATGTATTTGGTATATGTGTGCTTTAATAATTTTAATTTACCTGATATAAATATGTCACATATTTGTGTAGGATTTGTCATCAATTCATTCAATAAATAATTAAAATAATTATCTAAAATGACTATTATATCAAAACTATTAAATATTTGTTTAGTCAAAACTTCAATATCATACTTTCTACATTTGGGTATTAATGTGTTATATGTATGTAATACAGTGTAGGGTTCCAATGAATTTACATAATCAAACAATATGTTTGTATCGCCGCCAATGATTAACAAACGTAACGTTTTCTTTATCTGTGGTCGTGTGAAATTGGCATAAGTATTATTTTTTGGTCTTGTGAAATTGGCATAAGTATTATTTTTTGGTCTTGAAATTGTAAAACTAAGAGGTTCTTTTCTTAAATTCATATTTAGGGGTAATTGTAGGTAAGGTCTATGTATAGGTTTCATCTTATACTACAATATAATTATTTCTTAAATCTTCTGTAAACAATGAGGTATCTATTATGCATTGGATAAAACCATATAAATGATTAGGAATGCATGGAGTTCAATATGTTCCACGTAGACCAAGCCAATTTATAACGCATATCAGTATCGTACAATACTGTAAAATCTATAGACGAATTTAGAGATTCTAACGCTCGTTTTAATTCACAACTTCCAATCTGGTCTGGAGACCAGTATGGGGATGGTATCACATGTTTCACATAAAATCCAGTGTTAGTGGTTTGACACACAATTAAAAATAATACATCTTTAGACCCATATTTACATTTTGGCATCCATGCTAAATAATAATCATTTTGCTTACGATTCTCTTGAATATAATGTTCTAATTGGTTTATCCGATTGATAATATGTAAGTCTGGATGTTCATTATAATAGCGTTTGTCTCGGGTCGTCATAGTATTGATTATGTTTGCTAACCAATGCTTACTTACAAACGATGATTTTGAAGGATTAATTAAAACGAGGTCTTCATGAGGAGGGGTTCTCGAAACGTATGTTTTTTTTTGCCATTTGGAAAATGACTAGGATTTAACGCATAAACACATACATGGACTATATATAACCATTTATATAATTTCATATATTATATCTATACGATATGTTTATATTCGTTATAAACATATACAAGGGTATCAAGGAACCCACACTGAGTTGCGTAGAATCGTAGAATACGCATCATACAGACATTTTTTAAATTCGTCTTTATCCTGAATAACACCTTGTTTAAAACTGCATATTATATTTATATTATCTTCAAACGATATGATATTATAAACAATTTCTTTATGTTTTGAATTGGTTAAAAAATGAATATCTGTAATGTTCATATCTTTTGATATGAAAGGATTAGAAGGTCCTATAATGTTTGAATACACATAATCTGTATCATCTAATACAATCGTATAGAGGTTAGATAATAGATTTAAAGGAATATAAGGTGTTATACCCTTCAATACAATATACAAACATGGAGTAAATAAAGAATATTTAAAATTATTAAATGTACGATTCACGTTAGTAAGTAAAGTTGAAATAGGATAAGAGTTCTTTATAGGAATTATGATCGGACACATATTATTGGATTGTGTTGTTCCAGATATATTCATGGAACTAGTCGTTAATAATGTTTTCTCTTCTTTTCTGTATAAATGATCCGTTTTTATCATAAGAGAATATAAGAAATCATTCATGGTAATATTATTTTTTTTTGTGAACTGTTTGATTTCTTGAAAATTTAAATTTTTAAACACAATAGAATCGGTATTCCTTTTTGTAAAAGTACAGTCAGGAACACTACGGTTAAAGGATTTAACTATCAAATGAATGACGTGTTTAATATGTATTACCAATAAAAGAATGGTTCCGATAAAGTAGTAATACACTGTATTAAAAAACGTGGTTTTTCGTTTGAGTTGTTTCGTTAAATCCGTCGCTTGAAAAGGAGAGGTTAACATTTTAATAATTAGATAACCATCTGCAATGGAATGGTGTATTTTAAAATAGTACCTAGTTTTATTACTCTCTTTATCAATACAGAATAAAAACTTCCATTTTAAGTCTGTATTAAACGTATCATTTAACATGGTATCTATATAGCTATCAAATTGTGTATGCTTGGTATAAAGGATGCTATAATAATCCTTTATATCGATTAAATCTATATTTTCTAAAAACAATTGGTTCTTTTTTTCAAGAATACGTTGATGTAATTGGTTATTGTTTTGAAACACATCGTTCACATACGAATGAATGCATGGTTCCGTAAATATACCATCCATATCTATATAGGTTAATATCGCGTATGCATTGTCAGTATCGTTGAAAAGTAGTTTAGAAATATAATTCTTTAATGATACCATCGTTATAGTTTTACAATTAAAGAATTATATTTTTATAACGTAATTCATTTACTCTTTTTATGTTTTATTCTAGTTCCCATATAATCATCCCAAATTGGAAATAATACAGAATAATTTCCTTTTCCAATTTGATGATGCCGTTTATGATAATTACTATCTATAAATAAAGGTAAGATAAAATTAGTTTTTTTTTCATAATGTGTATAAGATGCATGATAAATTACGACCATGTTTATAATTAAATAGTCTATCATATTTACAGGAATAAAGAATAAAGGAATAAACCCTACAATACATAAATAGATTACATTTTCTGTAATATCTATATAAAATATATCCATTGGAACTAAATGAACTGCTTCATGATGGGTTAAATGAAACCATTGTTTTAAAAAAGGAATACGATGAATTGCACGATGTGTCCAATAATAAAAGGTGTCTGTTAACAATAAATACAATATAATATTGGATATACTTGGAAAATGAATATCTTTGTATATTTGTTTAAAATATATCAGACATGTATAAAAACCAACCGATATTGCAATGTTAAAAAGACATTTTATATAATATTCCATTTTTAATTTACGTTTGTTATGATTTTTATGTGTTTTTGTTAAAGATAGGAATGTAATATATATAACCATAACGGATATAATAAAAAATATCAAGCAAGGTATCATACCGTTATAACCTATAATACTTTAAACAGAATGAATAATTATGTTTATATTTAATTATGTTTCGTCAATGTATCTTGTTGTGTGTATTGTTTACATGTATATATACGATAGGGGTCCATCGTTATTTTAGAAAACACAACGACGTCATCTCTTATAATGTGTTCTTAAAATGCTTTATACATGCGGTTAGCAACCATAATTATTATATGAACTATGGGTTGTGGACGGAGGGTGTAAGTACATTAGAAGAAGCCAATCTACAATTGGTAAAGTTTGTCTTCCACAAAAGTGAAATGGCTGATCAATCCAATTTAAACATTTTAGACATTGGTTGTGGTTATGGTGAGCAAGACATGGAATGGTTAAAACATATGGATACAACCAATCGTATTACGGCAGTGGATATTTCAGAAGAACAAATTTATAGCGCTATGAAAAAAAACACCGATATTTGCTTTGATATATGTGACGCCTCTTATATTGAATTGAAATATAAGAATCAAACCTTTGATAGGATTATTTCCTTGGAATCTGCCTTTCATTATCAGGAACGAACTTTGTTTTTTAAACAGGTCAATCATTTATTAAAAGACAACGGTAAATTCATTATAACGGATATAATGTTAAATCCCTCGTATAAGACCAACCAGATTACGAAGCTATGTTTATATATATTTGCAGACGTATTGTGTATTCCCGCTAAAAATTTAATTACGGAGGAAAAATGGGACAAGCAACTTTCCAGTGAGTTGAATGTAATAGAAAGTATAAATCTTAGCGATAAGACGTTTCAACCCTATTATACTTATTTTATGAAACAGTATTGTAAAAATCATAATTATCCGGATTGGGTTGGATGTGCATTGAGTGATTTTTTTTGTACGTATCAACCTTTTTTATATAAAATTGCGATATGTACGAAAAAGTAATTAACTACAATAACAATTGGTTGCAAAGCCTAACACGTAGGATTTGTTACCTTGTTTTGGAGTAGGTAAAGGTTGGACGTTTGATACCAAGTTCGGAGTTGTAGCCAATACAGGTCCTTTTTTACGTGATAAATAACGATGGTAAGAATTATGTTTTATATCCACGCCGATTCCAGCAGGACTCGTACCGCCCGGACGAAGACTGGTTCTACTCCTTGGAATATAAGACAAGGAACGACTTGGAACCAGTCTATCACTGGATGGATTCCAACGTACATCATTGCTTAGATTCTTATATCGTCCCGTCCAAGGTCCATACACGGTAGAAGAAGAACGATTCATCGTATAAAGGGAGGCATCCACACGAGCAACCTTCCAAATTTTACGCTGGGTTGATTGAGATAATAGCAACTTGTATTGAGGTGCATTACAATCGTTTAGGTAAGAATTCATTATACTATCACTATATTAGTTTATAACATATTATCATAAAATTGATAATATGTTTTTATAAATATTACTTATAAATGCACACGTGTACAATTTGTAGCAGAAGTTATAAAAGCCTTTCTTATTACAAACGTCACAATCAACGATGTCATCCTAGTACGGATTGTAACATTTCAGGAGACGATGGCAATATAAAGTATCCTACCATACCACAATTATATGAATGGTGTTTAGAATTGTCCAAACAAAATGAACGGTTACAACAAAAAGTAGATGAACTTATCCAATGGAAAAACGAAAGGGTCTTGACACAACACCCTTGTCATGGGATGGATGTGTTAAATCAAAGTAACGTTGCATGTATAGATGACTATCTAAGAGAAAATGTATTGACGGAAGAACAGTTTGTTTGTATGCGTAAGTATGATATCATGAATGGATTAATGCATGCATTAACAAGTCGGTTTCCACTCAAAGACGTTCATACCTTGCCTCTAGTTGCTTTTACACATACACCGAATGAAGTGTTTATACGAAAAGAAACGGAGTGGCAAAGCATGACTAACCATGAACTAAAAAAAATACTAGAGTATATATCCAAAGAATGTATACAATGGTTAATGAAATGGCATGACCTGAATCAAGCAAAATGGGTACATGAACAATATATGGATGAATATACGAATACTCTTCGTAAATTTCTAGTACCGTACGACGATACTCTTTTGTTAAAAATAAAGAAACGTCTATATGTTTATTTAAAACGACAAAACACATTGTGCTGACCATACAGTGTCTTGTACAAGTTGTATCTTGCAATCAATAATTGGTTATACACATCTTTCGGTCATACATTTGTGGTTAATTTGTATATATCAATACATTATCTATATAGGTTTTATCATATACACCAATATTGGTGGTTTTATTCCATGTACTGTAATTCATTAAAATTCTATCGTCCTCCACTATAATACTTAGACAATATTCAACCGTGTCGCCTTCAAATTTAAAAGGTGCAGAATAACGTATTAAGTTCATATTGGAATCAAATACAGAAATAATATGATAATAGTGTCGTGTGGATTCAACGGATACCATATGGTTGACAAACCATATTTCGTGCACTTTATCTGTTTTATATATAAAACCACATGTGGAACCTCTTATTTGCGAAAACATCTTGGGAGTAGGTTTAGTAACGACTACTTGTATTTCATGATTTACAACTTTACATATTCTTACTGGATGCCAGTCGTAGATAATATGAGTCTCTTCATTATAATCTACAAATACCCAATTTTTTTCACATGAAGATGGATGAAATGTTTGTGTCTGTTCATGTACGTCCAAAGTGCGTTGTTTTATATTATATTCGCCAGATACAACCCTTCTTTTATGGTTCGGAAACCCTGAACCGATATATAATAATTGTTGTTTATAGTTGTCGTAATACAATCTTACATCTTCCACCCCCATATATAATTTTCCGTCCAATACAAGTTCCATCCATGTTTCTACCTTTTTATTGAATAGATCGTCCAGTTCAATCCATTTATTGATAGTTATCATATGATTGTTATCTTGAAGACTATATTTACCTTCGGGTTGTATATGATAATTGACATATCTAATATTCATTACATACCCATTGGAATAAGGATTTGGAATCATACAACTGGAAGAGGACGTAAAACATTGATTTTTATCGTATATAATGCGATTCATACAATGATTGAAACGATATACGGATTGGTGTTGTAGAATGTTTTTATAAAATTTCATATTGGATAAAAGACAACGATAATCATCAACATTCGAATGATTCAACACTTGAATCACTTCATGGTTAATGTTGATGATATTATTGTAGCACGCAAGTATAGTATATTCAAGATAAATTTTATATGCATATATATTAGCATTTAAAAATAAATATTGATTTCTGTCTAGATGTTTATCTAGAATTTCTTTGGCTAAATTATAAAATTTAATCCCAATCTTATGTTTTCCAATGATTCTATAATGCTTGATGATTTCGTAGATTCCTTCAAGACGTTCCGGATAATAATCATAACCTTCTAACCAATATGACAAAGCATCGGGAAAACGATTCATACATTTATAGCATATTCCAATTCTATAATAACTATACCATACTTCTTCTTTCCAACCACCAAGTTCAATCCGTTTTTTATACATATGAATGGCTTCATTATAATCCTTAACATGATAATAACTATTCGCTAGATAAAAATGATAACGCACATTTTTGGGGTCTTCAAGGATACCGTTTTTCAATAGACAAATATCACGTTGAAACTTGTTATGTTTTGCTCCCCCGTCTCCAATGTCTTTTATAAACAAATCCTTTTTATTAAAAGAAAAAGATTTACTGGGTTTAGGAAATTCTATGTATTCATGCGTGACCCCGACATATTTATATAAACCATTGTTTTTTACAATTCTAATATTTCTATAGTAAAAAGAGTCGTTTCCTTGTAATAAATAAAAAAAGTCATATTGTTTCAGCATAGATTTATCAAATTGTTTAATGATGTCTAGTATCATGTCAGCATCTAAAAATAAGATATAATCGGACAATCCCCTGCACGCTTGCAATGAAAAATTACGATTATAAGAAAAATTTTGAAAAGGTTCGCTCAATAATCTGCCAGGTATACCCTTGTCTTTAAAATATTCGCGTATGATATCCATGGTATTATCTGTTGAACCTGTATCACAAATACAATACGTATCTATGATAGGTAGTACTGAATCCAATAATCGTTGAATGGTACGACTTTCATTTTTAACAATCATATTTAAACATAACGTTGAACTAGACATACTTAATTATATTGTTTGTTTTTAACTACTTAAAGACAATATACATTATATGTATATAGCTTTCGTGGCGCAATTGGATAGCGCATTGGACTTCTAATCCAAAGGTTGCAGGTTCGATTCCTGCCGAGAGCGTTGTTTTGTTAGCTCAGTTGGTTAGAGCGTCCGACTGTTAATCGGAAGGTCATAGGTTCAATCCCTATACAAAACGTAACTAAATGTCATCTACGTCAATCGTGGCTTCTTCTATCAATACTTCTAACATCGTTGTTTCAATCACCTCGTTTGCAGTACTTGAACTATACTCAAAGTCAATGCCAGTTGGATCAGTTGTATGATCCTCTTCTCCATCCAATTTCAACACAGACCAATTCCCATCTGTATTGGTTTTGAGTATAGTTTTATCTTCTTCTGAATAAACATATAATAGGTCACATGTGCTTTTTTTATCAGGGTGTTTTACTTCCCAATCACGTATTCCAATCAAAATCCATACACCCGCAGTCAAAATATTATCGCGTTTGCCTCTACCTCTAAACTTGTTACGAATAATACAATTGCGTGTCACCCCGTCTTCACATTTAGCCTCGCACATGGAACCGCCTGTTAATTTATTTACCATTGCGTATATTTCGCATGGTTCGGTTGCATTTTTTTTACGAATGGAACCAGTATAAGATACATTCAAATGCTTACGCGAGACTTTTTTGCCTTTGTTTCCTCCCATGTTTTTCACCATGTTTGTATTTTACAATCTTATACATACCTATTCTACCATTTCAATTTTATAAATTAACGTCTGGATTTAAGTTTTCGTTTGCGGAATTTTCGCCGTTTCGTATAACGACCTCCTAAGGTAGTCTGTTCCGCCCCACGAGGGTCTTGAAATACTACAGGAGTCATGCGTAATCCAGCACGTACATTCTGTATCAATGCGTTGATTTGGTGTTCTTCTAATACTCCTTCATATACCTCTCTTACTTCGTCATATTTTTCATCTGCAATCAAAAGACGAATGTTAGAACCTGACATGGAACCGGTGAGACCAATTCCTGTACGGGTTATTTCTTCGCATTGTACTGGAATGATACTGGAAGATACTGCCTTGTTTGAAATACAAAAATTTCTTCGTCCACCCATACCTCCTTGTTCCGTATCATCTTTCCCCATATATAAGATTACTTTTCGCCCATCCCCTCCTGTCATAGATACTGCACATTGAGTTGCACTAAAAAGACTTTGGGAGCAGTCCTCTCCCGTTACAATCCATTCATTGAGTTGGTCTCTCGTACAATTCAAGTCTTTCAATTTAGACATTAACATTTGTATCAACACTTCTTTTTTATCCATAGGTATTAATGGATTTGCAAGGTTTGGATCTTTTACATTGAATATGTTTGCTTCAACTGAATCACCCTTTACCAAACCAACCACCGTATCGTATTTGGATTTGGTTTTAACACTCTTTAATTTAGAAATCGTTATTTCATTCGTTGTATTGGTTAGAAATATACGCGGTACTATATTGGCGCGTGCAGCACTCTCATACAACGAGTCTTCCTCCCTCCCCAAGGCATATAATTTTACTTGTTGTAACAAATGCATGCATAAATCCAAGTGTCCGGTCGTGGGGGGATTCATTCGTCCAATTATCATCATTACCATTGGGGTTTCTAAGGTAGCCTTACGAGCTTCTATGAATTTGGGTTTAACCGTTTCCATTTCTAAAGGTGGGAGGCTATTCAAGGCATCCATCCAAGAAGAACTAAATCCGGTTACTTGCGTCGTTGGATTCATATAAAACGATACCATGTCTACCTCTTCTGAACCATGGTATGTAATGTTTAAAGAACGGAGTAAATCTATATTCGCGGTATCGGAGTCCGTGGCTGGAATCAATGTGGAGTCTTTGAACGTTAATCCACCGCGATACCTTAATTTTTGGGTTTTTCGTTTTTTTCGTTTATAATTTCGTTTCGTAGTCATTGTTAAATAGAGAGAATTAAGTTATAGACTATCATTATATATATACACCCTTTGTATAGTATGATTCTAGATATTCATGCATACTCCAAACAAGAATTGATGAAACTGTTTTCTTTAACCACGGAATACACCCATACTGATGTGGAACGAGGAAAAAACAAATTAAATGTGCAATTGATTCAGTTGTCTGTCTTAAACGAACAAGAAACATTAGATGTGCAACTATTCATCGACAATGCATGTGCAAAATTGATGGAAAAAGACATTTCAATCGAGAGTATGGGTACTTGGAGACAGCCTGAAAATGTCCTCTTGTCTGGTAGTAATCACCATTACGTTATTGCAAATTCAAATTCTATTGTAGGACAAGATGCTAAAATATCCGAAGGTCGTTTAACTGGTTCTAACGACGTCCCTCCTGGATGGTTAAACCCCATCAACGTAAAAACTGTACTCACCGGTATGAACATTGATTCTAGGTTTAGAGATGATTATTTTACTACATCCTCTTCTAATTTTCAATTTGAACTACCAAACATTCAGCGCAAAGTAACTAGTTTACGTATTGCAAGTTTAGACATTCCAATGACCCATTATGCCGTCTCTAATGCGAGAGGCGATTCTACCTTTCTTATATGCACAGAACAAGTCAATACGTCTACTGTAACCAAAGAATTCTTAAAGTTACATCCAGCATTTCTATCCACTGCGTTGGAGGTTGAAATCCTTGACTTAACCAGTAAACCCTATCGTACCTTATCGGTAGACACCATCAAAACGGATCGTTCAGTGTATGCTTGGTTATGTATTTTACCCGATGGTAATTATGAAATGTTTTGGCAGTCTAAAAGCCACGCAGCAGACCTTGAACAGGCCATGAATGAAGCATTGGAATCTTCAATACCAGGGGTATTAGATTTGAAAAATGGAACGTTTTACGCTTTAACGAGTTCTTCTACTCAACTTGGACTAGACCCGATGGTAGATATTGTGTATAGTGTAGACCATGCCTCTGGTAAATCCACCTTCAAAATTCCTTCGCTTAGCACCTCTGTATTTACAAATACGTTGTACGGTTCAGGATTTCGTTTGTATTTTCAAGTAGATTCGTTGGGGTCATTTGCATTGACTAGCAATATACAGGGAAGGTTAGGATGGCAATTGGGATTTCGTTCGCATGCATATACATTCACAGACACGTGTACTTCAGAAGGCATCACTATGGTCATTGGACCAAGATATATGTTCTTGTCATTGGACGATGGACAAAAAAATACAGGTAGTAATTTTATTGCGGCTTTTTCACAATCTACTCTAGACGATAACATCATTACACGCATTAATTTGGCAGCTGAGATGGATAATTCCACTGTATATAAACCCTGTCGTGACATTGGATTGAGTACGGTTTTAAACCGAACTCGTGAATACTTTGGACCCGTCACTATATCTAAATTAAAATTAAAATTATTGGACGAATACGGTAGTGTGATTTCATTGAATCATATGGATTGGTCCATGACCCTCGTGTTTGACAAATTATATGATTAACTGTTCGTAAAACTGTTTTACTTTACGATTCACACGAATATGTGTGGGTTCAAATTCACATAAATATAAATGATTCAAGGTTCGTACTCTAGACAAGGCAACATAGGTTTGTCCGCATTCAAATATGCGTGCGCCCGCATCAATTCGTGCAGAATCTAAAGTAATGCCTTGGGCTTTGTGAATCGTTATCGCCCATGCATACATAAGTGGAATTTGACGAATGGATAAACCAGGCACCGTTTCACTATTCCAAACATGTGGCGTCATAAGCCGTAGGATACCGTTCTGAAATTGAACCAATGGATAAGAGAATTCACCTTGTACTCCTATCACTATACCCTGACTACCATTCACTATCGTAAAGTGGTCGGGGTCAATGTTGGCCACGCACATCACACGCGTTCCCAGTTTTAATTTCAGGGATTGAACTACCGTCAACGATTGTACCAATTGAGTCGTTTCATACTCCATTTGAGACGCAGACAGTCTCATTCTTGTTTTTTTTTGTTCTGCCGTCAACGTATCGTTCTGTTGCACGACTTCCATATCGTATTGATATTCGGGTCCAGGTAATTTAGCATATTCCATGGTATTGAACGTATCTGCTCTGGAACGGGTTGGATATAACAAGGTAGGTGTGTGTTCCAAGTCGTACGGACATATGCGTTGTTTTAATTTAGCAATGGTATTGGTTGAAATTTTACCAATCCGGATTTGATTTAATATTTTTTTATACTCGTCGTCCGTTTGACGAAATATAGTTTGTAACACATGTACGTGGTCCATACATTCTTTCCATCGGGGGCTTTCAAAACAAAATTCACATGAACCCGGGTCATCTTGTTCCCCTACAGGTGGTAGTTGATAAAAATCTCCTGAGAATACGACTTGTATTCCACCCAATGGAAGGTTTGGTTTGTGTTTGGCGATTCTTGCAATCGTATCTATCACTTCAAATAATTTTTTGGAAAGCATACTTACCTCATCTAATATTAAAATGTCTAGGGTTCTCCATACTTTTACTTTATACGGATTTTGGACGACGCGTTGCACTATGTCCTCCACCGACCCAGAGGCAATCCCTATCCCTCCCCATGCATGAATGGTTTTCGCTTTACATTCTAGCAAAGCCGATGCCGTTCCAGTCATTGCACATACCTGTACATTTTTATGATTACGCTCGGCGTGCAGTTTAAAGTGTCGTATCAAATGGCTTTTTCCACATCCACCTGGTCCTGTAAGGAATATGTTTTTGCCTTGTTTAAAACTATCCATGGCTTCTTGTTGGTCTTTTGAAAGTTCACTCATGTATGCGTTCCATTCAACCGTACCCTCCTATATCAATTTTATCTATATACAAAAGATTTATAGTAAAATTGATACTTTAAGTATCCATTTTACTATACTTTAAAATGGGAAATGCTTGCTACCGTCCCCTACCAAAAGAGATTACACAAAAAATACCCAAATACATTCCTACGATACGTAGAGGTCGTGTGATGAACGTATACGATGGAGATACCATTACGATTGCAGGGTATGTGGATTACAATCCAACGATGTATGCCTTTTCAGTTCGGTTCAATGGTCTGGATTGTCCTGAAATCAAATCCAAACAATCTAAAGATGAAACCGAATATTCAATCGCCTTGTTGGCAAAACAATACGTTCAAACATGTGTGGATGGACAAATCGTTACCCTAGAACGAGTATCCATGGATAAATATGGAAGGTTATTGGCCGATGTCTATTGCAACGGGGTGCATTTAAATCAATCCTTGATAGACAAACGGTTGGCGGTCGTGTACCACGGTAAAACCAAATGCGTTCCTCATTCTTGGAAACGTTATTATGAAACGGGTGAGTTACTTTAAGAGGGTGTTGGAACTGTATCAAACGTAGTCATCGTTCTTAAATTAGGATTCACACATGTAACATATATAGGATTATAATAATTGCATTAATGAGGAACCCTCACTATCTAGATATACGTCTGTAATTTGTACTGTATTAATATTATTAAGTTGTTGATTGGTTGTACTGGTTGGGTCCGGCGCTACATTCTGTATAGCAGAATACATATCACAATTCCATATGGTTGCACCTAGGAATTGTCCTCTTCCCTCGGAATTGCCAGATGCAGCCTCAATGCAACCATTCCACATCTTAGTCCATGCATCCGTCCAATTACTATCCGTACCGGCACATCCTACTTCTGTCACGATTATATCCATTCCCAAACTAAATACATCATTTATTCCTGTAGACATTGAATCAACAATAATCTGATTTACGCTTGTATCAGTTCCATCCGAACCATCGTCAAAATATTGGTGAATTACATAGGCAAACTCATTCATATTATATTTATTTTTATTGTTTATCCAATCAATAAAATCAGGAATACCTATAGTCACCCCGGTTGTATCAGAAAAATTAGAAAAATGAGAACAGGCTGTGCCGGCATTTATTCCTAATAGTATTTTAGGTATATTATAAGGGTTGGGTAGTCCTTTAATATAATCTATGGTATCCTGATAACTAGTTATGTTGGCTATTTTATATGGTTCATTCATTAATTCATAATATATTCTATTATTTAATAAATCTTCCCATTCGAGGGTGATACCTGCATCATCGGCCGCAATCTTTAATCCAACCAAAATATTTGACCATATAATAGTTACACAATTTTTCACTTGTGCACTGTCAGTGTTAGTATCATAATCGTTGCTACTAACGCCATCAACAGTCCATTGAGTGTAACTATGACAATCTAATATTATTTTAGCCTTTGAAAAAGTTTCTGCCGTTAGAATTATCCATTTCAATAATAGGTGTAATGAGTTATCACTATATTTATCTTGAGAATTATCATTAAGATAATCTATATTATTTGATGGTGTGAGTGTTAATGTATTATTATTAAAATCTGCATTATCCACACCTACAAAGGTGTCAAACGTATTAGTAAATAAATTAGTTGGCGTGGTAGAGGTGCCTCCGTCTTTGCCTTGAAATGGTATTCTTACAATGGAAACACTACTACGGTCTATTTGGTTAACCAGCGCATTTGTATACACATTATTATATACATTAGCTTGTTCATGCACATAAGGATTCAATACATTATCCGTTATACACATATATACTTTTGACAGGCCGTTGCCTTGTTCTCCACCAGACACATTAAATCCAATCAATGGGTAAATATCACCCGAACCGCCCGAGTCACCGGAGTCACCGGATTCACCGGATTCACCTGATTCACCGGATTCACCTGATTCACCGGATTCACCAGATTCACCTGAGTCACCTGACTCACCCGAGTCACCTGACTCACCCGAGTCACCAGACTCACCCGAGTCACCTGAGTCACCGGATTCACCTGAATCGCCCGAGTCGCCGGATTCACCCGAACCACCGGAGTCACCGGATTCGCCCGAGTCACCGGATTCGCCCGAGTCACCGGAGTCACCCGAGTCACCTGAATCTCCAGAGTCGCCGGATTCACCTGAGTCGCCGGAGTCACCTGAATCGCCCGAGTCACCTGATTCACCTGAGTCGCCCGAGTCACCTGAATCGCCCGAGTCACCGGAGTCACCCGAGTCACCTGATTCGCCCGAGTCACCGGAGTCACCAGATTCACCTGAATCTCCAGAGTCACCGGAGTCACCTGAGTCACCGGATTCACCTGAATCGCCCGAGTCACCAGATTCACCTGACTCACCTGATTCGCCAGACTCACCGGAGTCTCCAGAGTCACCGGAATCACCTGAGTCACCGGAATCTCCAGAGTCACCGGAATCACCTGAGTCACCTGAATCACCAGAGTCACCCGAATCTCCAGAGTCACCGGAATCTCCAGAATCACCAGAGTCACCTGAATCTCCAGAGTCACCTGAATCTCCAGAGTCACCTGAATCTCCAGAGTCACCGGATTCACCTGAATCGCCCGAGTCACCAGAGTCACCGGAATCTCCAGAGTCACCTGAATCTCCAGAGTCACCGGATTCACCTGAGTCACCTGAATCACCAGAGTCACCTGAATCTCCAGAGTCACCGGAATCTCCAGAATCACCAGAGTCACCTGAATCTCCAGAGTCACCGGAATCACCTGAGTCACCTGAATCACCAGAGTCACCTGAATCTCCAGAGTCACCGGAATCTCCAGAATCACCAGAGTCACCTGAATCTCCAGAGTCACCTGAATCTCCAGAGTCACCTGAATCACCTGAGTCACCTGAATCACCAGAGTCACCGGAATCTCCAGAGTCACCTGAATCTCCAGAATCACCAGAGTCACCTGAATCTCCAGAGTCACCGGAATCTCCAGAGTCACCGGATTCACCTGAATCGCCCGAGTCACCAGATTCACCCGAGTCACCTGATTCACCTGAATCTCCAGATTCACCAGATTCACCTGTAGGTTCAGGAGGTGGGTCATACGGATTGTTTTTATAGATGGAAGCAGTACAACAACGACGAACCTTACTTGGTAATCGCATACCGATACCTCCAACCTGATTTTGATATACAATTTTGTCACGGTTGGTACCATAAGCTTTATATTGAGCATGACGTTTATTACGTGAATCAGAATTAATGAATAGTCCTTGCAATTTATCACCTCCTTGTGTTGTATATATATCCGCCCGTTTACGATACATATAGGTCAATGGCATATAGTATATCTATGTATATTTCTTATAGAATCAACTAACATAATCTTGTATTAAATCATATGTCTTTGGTTTCCATTTAAGGCGACATACCTAGATGCCCCTGCATTTCCTGCACCCAGAATAGTAGATTTACTCATATAATTATACAAATATTAATTTTTATTCCACGTATTGAAACGAATACATTTTTGTATGTAATGTATCAATGACATGGTTCTCTTCGTCCGACAATTTAAAATAATGGGATAGGGTTGCATCATCTATGGTATCTGGAAAATCGTTCAAACGAGTTACATCCGGAATCAAGTCAAAAATATGTTTATCTATATATTTCATTCTATATCGCGTACATTCCAGTAAATACAGTGCAAATTTAGTTTTAAAAAAATCACAGATTTTGTTTAAATATATTTCATCTTCGGATACAATGACATATGTATCCCGATTGCTAATACCATACTTCCCTTTTAAATCTAAATATGGAAATCCGTACATTTTATGGGCTAGGATTAGTTTTTTAACACCGTGGTAAGCCAATGGAATAGAACTATATTCTTGGATGAACCGAACGTGACGTTGGTCTGCAATCACTGCCGTTCGTACATTCTCAAACGGATGGGAAGTATCTTGAACGTTGCTCAACGAGGCTTTTTTGGAGGGCATGTTGGTTTTATAGACACGGAGTGTCTGGAATGGCAGAAAGGTTCTAATTTTATGTAAAACGCTTGCACCAAAGACCGGTATAGGTTCCATGGGTCGGTAGGTATAAGGCACATAGCATTGCATAGAGAAATCGTACAAGTCCACTATATAGTCATTCTCGGTCTTTCGTAAATACACCATACTCGTGGGGGTTTGTGCTTCACCTTTGAAGGCTTTGTTGGTTTCCGTGTTGGATAAACATTTGATTTTGCATAGTTTATGACGCGTCATGCAGGTATACATGTGTTCCTTGTCTGGGCGCATCCATAAAGAAGGTATGATTACCAACAATTCCCCTTGGTCTTTCAGCAAATCTATGGAGTGTCTTATAAAACTATACCAAATCGTAACCCCGTCTTGAGTTTTCGTTTGGGTTGTATTCGTGGGTACTTTCTTGATACCGTTGCAATTGTAAGGTGGGTTACCAATCACGTAATGGAACGTGCGTTCGTTGTACGACAAAAAATCCCCTTCTATTATATTGGCCAATGTACCAAACAACCTCCTTAACTGTAACACATTTTCAGGACGTATTTCACACATGTATACCATCTGGGTTAAGATATGATGTCTTCGTTGGGTTTCGTCTGGCATACAGGATGTAAGATGTGTATCTAATTTCCAACATAATGCCATGGTAAAATATCCGGTTCCTGCACCACCGTCCATAAAGGTGTGGGACGGGTTTGAAAATACAGAGGGGTCCATCATATCCAACATGGTATCCACGATTGAAAAAGGTGTAAAGATTTCTCCATATAATTGTTTATATTCAGGGTTAGACGTTAGCGTTTGAACGTAGTCTTTTGGACGTATTGTAAAGATGGACATTGTAGTAATACAACATTCACCATTCGTTTCATTGAACGCAATCCTGAATATAATCATGAATCCCCACGATTAAACCCGACCCTCAAACATTTATTTGATTGAAAAAATAACGGATCATTTTTTTTTACATTTTAAACGCCTATTTTATCTTTGTTTTTGTGTGGAAATTGTTTTATTTGTTTTAAATCAATACATTTATTCAATTTATCTAATTTATCATTTTCAATATCAAAAGTTATAAATTTAGAATTTGGAATTTTTGAAAAAAAAAGTTTCTATATTTGTATAATGTTTAATTACAAAATAAATAAAAGATTCGTCTGTCATATTATTAAATAATTCTGGTTTATACCTAATTAGTCTTTCATGTAAGTTATACCACTTCTTAAATGAAGATAATAATTTTGTTGGTTCTCGTTTATTAAGAATAAAAATAGTCTGGATTTTCATTATATAATTGTTGATAATCAGTTATTTGTGGCCAATAATTATTATTTTCGTTAATACAAACATCCATTTGAGTAATAACATCAGTGTTAAGAAAATCATTTAATAATGGGTTATTCATTTGCTTATTTTTGTAAATCATTGTTCCAATACACATGTTTACACTTCCAATGATAAGAATTATAATCTAGTTCCATGAACTTTTTTGTTACAATATATTCAGTCACAATAATTATGGGTAATCAAGTCCAGTAAAAGTTCATAATTATCTGTGTGTAATATATTACAGTTTGAATATTGTTTATAATGTCCATTATATGCATCGCACAATAATTCGTTTCCTCGTTTTGTATATATTATATTTGTACCTCCAAAATAACTTGCTAAAACACAATTACCCCCTTGAACTGAAATAAACTTATTGCAATTAGAATGTAATAAAAGTTGAAAATGATTAAAATTGCCAACACTCTTATTTTCTTCATATAAGGTATTTGCATCTATTACCTCGTGCGATCGTAATAATTCATCTTCCTCTAAATTGTATATTTCACTATTATCAGAAACTATATTTACTTGTTTTGGTCTTATGTACACAATTGTATATTTATGTTTACATAAAGTAAAAATGGCATCCAAAGTTTCCGTGTTGATATAGTTTACTGGGTTTAGCCTCCACTCTTGATTGAATTTGTTATGGATAATTAATAAAGGTTTCTCATACAAAAAAATATCATTTTTAAATATATGTTTATATGGTGGTGGAGTCCATTCCAAATAATTTAATTCGTTAACATGTGGTGTTCTATTTGGTACATTTGGATTATTAAATATGCGTTTATGATATTTTGCATTGTGATTCTTTGAAAAATAATACAACTCGTTTGTATGTATACTGCTAGTTGTTTGTTTAAGCAACCCATTCTTGTGCAAATAATATGCATAAGGAATTACTAATTGTAATTCATATCCAAACTCACAATTACAATCAATGTTCATTTACTTACATATGTAAAGCTTATAATATAATTCCATTAGATTTTATTTCATGACTCGAAAATACAATGGAATTTAATTACACGACGAGGTTCTTCCGATGTCATATTATTTATTACATCCGTGATTACAAATATAATATTCATTGTCTTCTAACCAAACCGTCTCTATGTCGTAATCGTGAATATGATACAACGACCATAACGTGCTTAATTGATTCAACAATGAATCTAACCCAAGCTCTTTTAAGTGTTCACGTAATGAGGTCAATACATATTCAACCACCTCATTCAAATGATTGAATCTTGCGACATCTACTCGTAAAGTAAAACCACTAAAAGTGTTACACGATAATGTAAATTTACGATAAATAGGGACATAGTTCATGGATTTATAGACGTTTAAAGTTTAAACTCATTACATATATTCAATTTTTTATATATATATATAATATATATATGAACCTCAAAACGGTAGAACAATCTTTATTTTCACCCTATGGACGTCAGTATTGTAGTTATTTTTACGGATTAATGGTCATATCATTACTATATTTATTGTTATACATAGTAACTACAATATATTTACTATTTAAAAATAAATTAAAACCATACGACGGATTTTTAGGATTATTTATGCCTTTCTTAATGTATTTTACCAATCGTCTATCTTATTCCATGTGCATGGGGTCACTGCAATAAAGTAGTATCCATCTTTTACGTTATCATACGAAACAACAGATATATTAAGGAAACTAAATATACATCGTAGAGAATGGCTCTATATCCTACACGTTTAAACCACCGTGTAAAGAATAATTTTGGGTTACCAAACATTTTAAAATATATCATACATCCTCCAGATATCATAATCGTGGTGCATATGAGTACAATGAGTTGAAGTGCATTGTCAGATTTAGGTAACATGAACAATGTATACAGCTGGTTGGATACGTACATGTAGAATGCGACCAACCCTATGTCCAAGAGAAGACTATAGATTGCATTCGTATAGTAATATTCATACACTAAATCGTAAGATTGTGTAATATGTCCTGGCAAATTCAACACATACACATATACAAACGTTACAATACTAAAAGATAAAAGGTAGGCGAATATCATATAAGAGAACTGCATGGTATTATATGATATAAAATTGAAAAAAAAACACCATCTGAAAGATTATAAAATACCTTTAATATGATTTATTTATTCACAACAAGGTTCAACCATTCTACATGGGACCAAAATCATAGATGGAGAGAGACTCATGGTTGGGAAGGGTGCATGTATGGCACTCCTTCTCGTATAAAAGATAGCATTCCAATCGGTGCCATCTCGTTTGTATTGGAAATGCACAACGACCTCAATGAAATACAAGGCATTGGTTTAATTGTAAATCATGTAGATGCAAGGAAAGTATGTAAGATTTACGAACATGGTAACTATAACCGTTACTTATATCATAGCTCATATCGTATAGATAGAACAAGCTTAAACACTGAAGAATTAAAAGTAATTACGATATTAGATACGCTTGTGTTTAAAGGCAAAAGCCATTTAAAACGTGGATACGGTATTATGTGTGTTCCAACTTGGATACACACCAATTCTCATATCAGCTTTCAAAAAAAAATAATGACCATGTTTAAAAAGCGTTATATTACCATTCATGTGCCTGTATATTAATGTCTGGGTATAGACGCAAATGAACTCATGAGTGTATCCATCTCCAAAGACCCTATTTCTAATTTAGAGGCGTGAGGGTTTATATCCAAGAACTCTTTACACACATTTTTTTTACGATATATCATTAATAATAGTCCAAGGTAGACGTGGGTATTATTACTATCGGTTCTAATAGAAATCCACGGAACTGAAATCCGAAAGTTCAACGATATAGTTAACCATTGTGTATTACAATATTCACACAATTGAATAAAGGATTCATATTCCTTATAGATGCATTCGCGTATGCCTTCTGCTTCATTGGAATTCACAAGACCCCATAAAGTTTCAATTCCAGTATCATTCAATAAATCAATGACGTTTAATATCAACCGTTCTTTCATACAATTATAATCATAACTATATAATTCAGAAGCAAATTGTTCCTTTGTGACATTCCCCATTAAATACCGAACCTTTAAATGGGTATCCTCTAAAGCATTCATACGACGTTGTATATTCAAGCGTTCGTAATGATGAATATGTGCAATGGTCTGATACATGGAAAGTAACTTATCGGATAATGAATGTTCTATACGACGCAGACGAAGTTCAAATGGTCGTATTAAATGATAATCGGGTAACGCGTATGCATTACATGGACCAAGTCCTAATTGAGGCATCACTACATTCTCGTTTGTTTTTTGATATTGAAAATAATGCGGATTATGCACTACTCCATTATCAATGGTACCTCGTGTCCAACTAAATGCAGTATGACACGTGATACACCACATTTGGTCACAACCATCAATTTTAGAAATACGCTCTCCACAGGCAGGACACGGTCTAGTTTGTAATTTGATGCATTCGGCCGAAGCCACGTGTTCTGGGTCACATGTATGTTCGGTTTCTGGATCCAACCCTTTTACACATAAACACTTACTACAAGTATAATAGTCACACAATCCGCATTGATAATAAGATACATGTTTGGGTTTATCGGTTAAAAACCCTCTACATGATTCTCTTGAACATGTCATGATGAATTTTCTTCGTTCATTGGAAGCAACATTTTGTTGCAAGTCCCGTAGTTCCGTTCTACGCTGACGCAATACACGTTCTGCCTCAACGGCTTTTGTGAGGGCTTCTTCACATTCTAACCGTTTTTTTGAAATGTTTTGGATGCGTACAACTTCAGGCATAGCCTCTGGCAATTGAGTCATTGCCCGTTCCAGTAACTTTGATGTACGATGCTGTTTATAATTACCTTCCATAAAACTTCGGTTTAAATGACGAATGATAAATTCAATAGACACGTTTTGTTTGCATTGCATACATTGCGGTTGTAACTCTTTTGAAAGAATATATTGACGCACACAGCATTTACAAGCAGTAAACATACAATTTGCATATTCACAAACAATCTTTTTACGTGTAGACCGATTGAAGGGTTCGCAACATATACTGCAATCCATAGAAGCAATGATTGTAAAATATACAATGAATTCATACACTATCAATTTTGTCAAATATGATATTCTTGCTTAAACATAAGATAGTACTTGATGTATGGATAATAAATTAGATACAAACATTGATAATTGGAGTATAGACGACATTTTGGATTTGTTTGGACTATCTAACCCATCTTTGTCTGAATTACGTGTCGCATCCAATGCCTTTATGGAAGCATCCACAGACCCAACCATACAACAATTTATAAAACAGGCACAAGACAAAAGTATTCGTATATTGTCTCAAACGACATATGATGACGATTCATATAAAGAACAAGCAAGTGATAGTTTGTTAGATTGGAGTAAACAACAATATTTAAAACAAAAAAATACCATACAATCGGATAAAGTCACTTCACGCGACAATACGGTACAAACGTTTGAGGACGGAACACATTACACAATGAAACAGGAAGCCATTGGTGTCAATCAATCTTATCCCATTCCAGTTGCACAAGGCACCATCAATCCAACTCAACGAAATGTAGTGGAACGAACGGTCATTATAGATAGTCAATATAGACCCATTGTCTTACCCTATTCCGATTGTGATATCAACTCACCCTCCTATAATACCAATTTTACAGTAGATTTATCAGAGGTCTTACAAAATGTTCTCTCTATTGAATTGTATTCTATTCAAATCCCTCAAACCTGGTTCAATATATCCTCTGCATTGGGAAACAACCAATTCAGTTTCACCCATTCAGGAGAGGAGTTTGTGGTTACTATACCAGACGGATATTATACCATAGATACCTTTTTTTATGATGATTATACTAGGGTTATTTATGTACCGGATACGAATATTGGTATTACGTTAACATACTCATCCGATATAAATCGTGTAAGTATTTCTATCACGGTAAACACGTGTATCACATGGTTTGACGCGACCAAACACCTACCCACAAATGCGTGTTTTTGTGTCAATACAACGTTTATAAATAACAACTTGGGTTGGTTATTAGGATTTAGAGATAGTGACGATGGAAACTTAACTACGGTTATC
>Ga0114915_1000306_pt1 | contig 22672 bp, 8 predicted proteins | sample MalvirAntarct_55_FD_87288 | JGI IMG/M metagenome (GOLD analysis project Ga0114915, IMG submission 87288) | Marine viral communities from the Global Malaspina Expedition - Malaspina viral metaG Antarct_55 | ecosystem: Environmental > Aquatic > Marine > Oceanic | place: South Georgia Island...
TAATACTACGATAGATGCAAAAAATGGTATTGATGGGGAGTTTTTATTAACTGCCGGTAGTGAACTAGGTGAAGTTAAGGTTAATGATAAAAATGTAAACCCGGACGATTATACTGGGTGTATGGACAAAAGAGCAAAAAACTTCAATAAAGAAAATTGGATTGATTGTGAAGGTAATAAATTTAAACCAGAGTATAATGTTGATGGGACCGGAGAGGCTAAATTGGAGATTAATTTCGAGGATACAGACAATTCTTGTTGTGAATATTACCAAGGTTGTTTAGACCCAGTGGCAAAGAATTATTGGAAAAAGGTAAGTAGTTTTGTAAGACTAAAAGAAGAAGAACCAGAAAAAGAAATACAAGCGTGTAAAAATAATAAGTGTTGTAAATATAATATGGGTTGTATGGATAAAGACGCTACAAACTATAACCCTGAAGCAACCAAAGACGACGGGTCATGTATCGACCAAACTAAAGGGTGTTTCGACCCAGCAGCATTAAACTATAACGCAGATGTTACCCAAGGGTGTCAAGATAAAAATGGGGATGGAAAACCAGATTGTTGTAAGTACCCAGCAGACCAGCAAGGTAACCTAGATACTATTAAAAGTAATTTTGCTGACTACTATAATAATAAAATAAGGAGTAATACCATAAATATTTATGAAGATGAAAATGGTAGAGACGAGAGAAACCCAGAAGAGTTATTGGGTAACTATAAGGTAGATAACGAATCCCCGGTACCGATAATGAAGGGAGATAACTATATAGGTTTTATAATCCCACTATTACCAGATAGTAGAGCAGTTAAATCATTAGAAAATAAAATGGACACAAACATGTCAGATAAAAAACGAAAAAAATTAATAGAGAAACTAAAACTATTAAACTCAAATGACATGGGACTAACAGTAACCTTCGGTAAAAACACTAAGGAACTTTTAAAGTGGGTATTTGCTGCTGGGGAAGTAATACCACCAACACTAAAAACTTATCTAAAACCAAGAGGTGGTAATAAAAAAGGTAAAAGAGTTTACGTGGGGCCAAAAGCTTTTACCCAAAAAGGTTTGGATAAGTTAATCAGATTCCTAAAAGCGTACAACCTAATGAACTCAAAAGTTCCAAAAACTAGTCCTACAGAATACTAGTAATAGACGAAACAAAATATTTTATTTGTCGTATAATATTAATAGAGACACAAAGTAAGAATATTTGTCCACAAAAAGTTTGGACATCTCAAAAAAATTTACTATCTTTGTAGTTGAATCGACCCTATTGTCTAACCAAATAAAAAAATACCCTTATGAAAAAGTACCTATTACCACTCCTAACAGTTTTAATTGTTTTAACTTCTTGTGAAAAAGAAGATGACATACTTAGACCGGTGACACCACCAAATACAAATACGAATATGAATAATACTGACACAACAACTATTATCGATACTGACACAACAACTATTATCGATACTGACAGCATAACAAATAATGGTGTGGTTACGGTAATATCACCATCACAAACATTACCTATTTCCACCACTACCTCTTTTGGTGAGGGTTATGACGTAACAAAAGCAGAGTTTGCAATTAACTGTTCGGAACAAACTAACTTACCGGTTGATATATCATACTCATACATAAGTACAAACCACGTATCACCAGCAGCAAACTTAAAACAGTACGGGAACGGGTTTATAGATATTTATTCATCTCCAGAAAACCCATTTATAAATGGTGAAGGTATGATGGGGAGAATGGCTACAACTACATACCCTAAGAATAGTAGTTACTGGCCTGCACATTCTTTAGACGGTACAGAACAAATTATGTTATGTTACATAAAATCATACAATTACACACCAGGTATGTTGTCTTTAGATTTATTAACATACGCATGTGGTGGTGATATAGTAGAATGGTCAGTACAAATGGTAGTAACAGAGTATAGTGATGGAACAATCGAACTTTCAATAGACCAAGGACCAAACACAACTCTAGACGGTCAAATTACGTGGGACTCACACTTAAAACTTACCCTACAGAAGAACTTCTAAAAGTTTAAAAAAATTATAGTCGGTTAATATATCCCAAATCAAAAGTTTGGGATATTTATTTATAACATGTTACGCACCTAGTGCGTTTATTTATAAATAAAATGAAATATATATATTAATTTATGGCCAATTATAATTGTACCCAATTGGGTTGTATCCAAGACAGTCTTGGAACCTTCACCTCTCTAGCAGCTTGTCAAACCTCATGTGTCGGATGGGGATGCCCACCACAACTAAATAGTAATACAGATATCGTATTTGTTTATGATAATTCAGGTTCTTACGCTCCAGGCCAAGCCATGGAAAATCTTTTTAAAGCTGCAACTGCTTGGACTGAAACTTTAGCACAAGGAGGGTGGACTGGTACACAGAGACACTCACTAGCGAAAAATGACCAGAGCTATCCTGATACAGGAGGTGCGTGGACAGGTTTGCAAACAATAGGAGGCACTTATATTAATGGTACAGACACATCATCAACCCAACAGATTACTTTTTCATCAAACCAAGCCGAGTCTTGGTTAGGGTGGGGGGTAGCACCATATTATCTTGACTCACGTTTTAAATCTCCAACTGCCGGACAATTCCCAATGATGACAAACTGGTCAATGCCTGTTTCTGAGTTAGCTCTATATTGGGTTGACTGGAGGAGCAAACCAACAGTTAAATCACTTCCTTCAAATGGTAATAATACCGGAGCAACCATCCCAACAAATGACGTACTAGTTGTTAGTTTTTGTCATGAAACGTCTGATTACGATACGTCTGGTTCTGTTAAACCAGGTACAACTTTTAAAAATCATTACCAAGCCTGGGATTTCATTTATAGTCAGAAAAATAGTAGTTTTACACCGAAAGGTTTTTTAGCTTCTCTATTTACATCACATTCAGGAGGTGCGTGGAATCAGAACATACGTCAGTCAGCTGTCATGTATACGGCTGTTATGGGTGTGCAGTCTATCCTTAACGGGAACCAAAACGATGTTGCAAATGGTGGTACTGGAACACAAGACGGTACATGGATTACAATACCACCTGGAGGGTCGGTACCAAATATGTATGGGGTATGTAGTAACACAATGCCACAAAACACTTTCTTAGGTACAAGTCAAGGTCCTAATACTAACTTTGGGTCACCCTGGATGAATTATGCTGTTAATGGGTGTAGTACAGTACCTGGAGGAATGGGTACAACAAACCCATGTATAGTATCAGAAACAATTCCAATAATAGGGTGTCCATCCAGTGGGTATTATGAGGTGTGGGTAAGCCCAGCAGGGTGGTCTCCAGGTCCTATAGTTGATTGGGAAGTCAATAACTTCTGGATAGCAGGACAACCAACATGGGGTGGGTTAGAAGATAAAGGATGGGGAACACTTTCTAATGAAGTTCCAAACATTACTGCTTCAGACTTAGCCACCTATCTTAATGATTTTGTTGGTATTGTGTCTACACCAGCAACAGTTTGTATTTCAGCAGAAACTTTATGGAATGGCAGTACACAAGTAGATTACCCATACCAGACAATTCAAATTTGTAACGATGTTTGTTTTCCTTACCTAGACCCATGGAGATGTGAGAATAATGGAACACCTTGTTACCAATCACCACTAGGAACATTTACTTTCGGTTCAGGTGGTATATACACAACCTCCCAGAACGCTTATGACGCATGTTCAGCACAATGTAATACTATTTCAGCATATACTTGTAATCAATATGGTTGTGTACCAGACGCATCAGGAATATTTGGGAGTTTATCTGCGTGTACAGCAGAATGTGAATCTTACTCATGTACAACAAATGGTTGTTACGGTCCTTTCCCAGGAACAGGGAATACAGGAACTTATTTAGAAATGTCCTCATGTACCGCAACATGTTACCATTATGAGTGTGTGACCGATTCATACGCGGCATCAGTTTTACCAAACATATACGAAACAGGAAACACGTCTATAAATGGTTGTGTACAACTTTCAGGTAGTGTAGGTACAAGTCCTAACATGTTAGGGTTTAACGAATATACCACGTTAGGTGATTGTACTGGTTCTTGTATTAGTTGGGGGTGTTGTGAACCTTTAGGTATTACCGATAATAGTGTGATGTATGTGTACTACGACATCACATCCATGAACCCAGCACAGGTAGAAAATGCTATTAAGGGTATTATCGATTGGACGGAAACCCACACAGAATTTACAGGGGATGTTAACCATATCTTAATATGGTCTGAAAGGTGGTTAACGTACCCGACCGTAGCATACACAGGAAGTATAACCAGATTTACAGATTCTGCTGGACCGTCTTCCTCACTTCTCTCATCGGGTGGTGGTGGTACTGTTATGGAATATAGCCCAGCTGCAAATTTTGGTACAACGTCTTATGCTCACTCTAGTGGTTATTGGACTGGTACTAACTCACCAGCAAATGTACTATCATCAGTATACAACTCAAGTAACGGTTTTAGTAATTGGAAATCACCAGCACAATATACGGGAGTAGCAACCCACACTATTTATGATAGTTTTACTCCAGGTACAAATCTTGGGACATATCGTGCACAAGCTGCAGGATACTACACTCAAGGTTATGATGGTCTACCAATATCCTTACCAACCGACGATGTTATAAATATAATATTCCAAGACGAATCTTTCAGTATGTACCACCCAAGTGTCGCAACTTGGGGTGGAAATAATTATCCTAGTAGTTATTTCAAGAATGACCACGCTCTATATTTCACATCACAAAATAGTGTAACAGCAACCACATTAAACAACAGTAATGGTGGTACTGTAAGAAGTTTCCTATACCCAACAGCAGGGGCTAATACTAGTCAGAGCTCTGGGTTTGCACTACATTCTGTAGGTGCGATAAGTAGTGGGGACCTAACACCTAGTAATGGTTTATGGTCAGCAACAACTTACCCACTTAATAACACAAATAATGGGTTTGGAAATAATCCGGTTAATTGGGTACATGCAGAATGCGAATTCGATTTACCTCTACTCGCAGCATCCAACCCTTATTGGACAGGTAATGCACCAACTTGGGGAGGGCTAGACCAATTCGGATGGTTTATAAACTTTAGATTTGATACCTATTCACAATCAGTTTTTGAAAATGATTTAACAGCTTTTTTAGTAGCGACAACATTATCTTGTGATACTATCTGTTCATCTGCAAGTACAGCACCAACACCATCCTTCCCATATACTTCAGAAACACTGTGTGTTCCACAATGTGTGGAATATAATTGTGGTGATATGGGTTGTTATAGTGCAATAACTGGAGAATACAGTTCTCTATCTGCGTGTACAGCACAATGTGAATCGTTTTCTTGTGGGACATCAGGTTGTGAGGTGTATAACCAACCAACAGGAACCACTTTCCCTATAACACAAACAGATGGTGTGAGTTATTACTCATACTATGGTAGTGGTGGTACATTTAGTAGTAATACAGATTGTGAGTTAGTGTGTGATAGTTGGGATTGTGGACCAACTGGCTGTTACTCAGTAAACGGTAATGGTGGTATCTACAGTAGTCAAACCCAATGTCAGGAATCACCATGTTCTGGATATACCTGTGTAGAACAGGTTGGATGTATAACCTACAATGGGGATGGTAGTAATTTAGCAACCGCATTATTCCCGACAGAATATGATTGTTTAACCGGGTGTACATTTTGGGAGTGTACCGTTAATCTAGGTTGTGTAGAACAGACTGGAGCTACAACAGGGTCAATATACGAATTTAGTTCACTACAAATTTGTCAAGTTTATTGTGCTTCTTTTAATTGTGGTGATAATGGGTGTACCCAGTTAAATAATTTATTGGGGTCATACCAAGACATAACTCAGGTACCTTCAGTATCTTCTGCAGCGTGTGAAACTTCTTGCATTTCTTATAATTGTACTAGTACTGGTTGTACAGACCAAATAGGTACCGGAGGTACATATGACACAAACGCTATCTGTGAACAAAGTTGTATGTCTTATACTTGTACAACTTATGGGTGTGACGTTTATAACTCACCTAATTATGGTACAGGTGGAACATTTACTAGTTCAGTCTTATGTGGTAACAATTGTTCCCATTGGAAGTGCGTACCAACAGGGTGTCAGTCATTTCCTGGTACGGGAGTAACAAATTCTTATAGTAGTTTAACACAATGTTTAGATGTAGGGTTTAACCCAGTTAGTGGGGTTTGCACAACATATGATTGTACCGATACTGGTTGTATTGCTTTAACAGGGACTGGAGGGCAATTTTCTTCGATGAATGAGTGTACTGGGGTATGTAAATCTTATATTTGTGTAGCAGGAAACATAGCGGGGAGAAGTGAAGACGGCATTAATAACTATACTGGTGGTGGATGTGTACAATATAACACACCAACTGGTGGTACTGGTGGGACATTCCAACAATTATCACAGTGTAATAAGGATTGTAGGTCTTGGGATTGTACTTTCTCAGGTTGTAATGAAATGAGTTATATTGGTGCGGGTAGTGGTGCGACTTACCTAACCTCACAACTTTGTAATACAGCATGTACTTCTTATAACTGTACCGACACCGGGTGTCTTAGTCAAATAGGTTCAGGTGGAACATGGTTTGGTGCTACAGACCCTAATCGGGGGTTAAGTGCGTGTACGGGTACTTGCCTTTCCTACAATTGTTTAGATAATGGATGTTTACCAGCTCAAACAGGTTCTGGGGGGACTTACTTTAGTTTATCAAGAGCCGCAGCTTTAACTGCTTGTACAACAGCATGTACATCATACGAATGTTATACCGGAGGATGTGCCACATTTAATAGTCCGTTTTCGACACCACCAGGTATTGGATATGGTACCGGAGGTACGTATTCAGCTATGTCATCATGTACTGGTAGTTGTATTCACTGGGGATGTTTAAATAATCCAATATCTACAGACACTAATATATACGCGTATTACGATACGACCTCTATGTCCATAACTGATGTCCAACAAGGGATTAGTGGGTTAGAATCGTGGGTTAGTACAATGCAAAACTTTACAGGTAGTATTTACCATACATTAGTTAATGATGAAAGGTGGGTAAGTTGGGCGAGTTCAGTTTATGTAGGAGCGTTTACAGCTGGAACATCAACTATGTTCCAAAATCCAATAGCTATGTTGGTACATCAGTGGGCGAGTATACAAGGAGTATCTAACCTTTATGATAATATGGTCGCTGGACAAACTAATTTTTTATTCCCAGGGGCAATAACAAAAGGTCCAGCACCTGTGGCATCAGTAAATTCTAATGTGTTGGTTGTAACGTTTATAGATGAGTCGGGACCAGATAATGGATTAAACACTAATAATGTTTATACGTCAGACTCCACATTGAATAGTAACATACCAAATTTCACCGCACCAACATCAAACCCGTTAGACCAACCAACACCAACATGGGTTGACGATTATTCTGGATATTCTGGGACATACGCAACGGTACTAGCAGGAACTGGGTCACTTAATTGTTTCATATACCCAACAAAATCAAGTAGCCCACAAAGTCCGGATAACCAATTATTTGCTTTACATGTTGTTGCTGCTGTAGATAGTGGTAATAAAACCGCTGGACCACAAGGTGAAAACTGGTTAACTGGTACAGCACCACGTAAATCACTGAGTTCCACCACACCATTGAATGGTATTGCAGGTGGAACACCAGGTCTGTGTAGTATAGCTGATTTAATCGCGTTAGAGATTAGTAATCCTTATTTAGTTCATCCTACAGGTAATGTGGGTCAACTGGACACAAAAGGTTGGGGTTATAATATTTCGTTTGACCCATTCACGACTAACTCTTTTACTTATGACTTAGATAATTATTTAAGCACTACAACTTCTAATTTATCTCTTTGTGTTTCGGCACAAACATCACCAACCACCTCATACCCACACCCAACACTAGCAGATTGTACTGGCTCTTGTTATTCGTGGGAATGTACCAATACTGGTTGTGTAAAATTTAACGGTACTGGCGGGACACCAACCTACTACTCTCTAGAGAGTGATTGTATTTCCGCTTGTACATCGGTTAATTGTACTAGTACTGGTTGTACAGACCAACTAGGTACTGGTGGAACATTTACCGATATAACAAATTGTTTAACAGCTTGTACATCATTTAATTGTGAAGATATTACTACCTACACAGTAAGTTCAGCATGGCCAACAGCTCCTGGTTGTATAGAACAACCAGGTTCTGGTGGGACTTTTTATACTATGGCCGCAGGAAGTTCGGGTAGTTCGATAATGGGGTACACATCTTGTACTGAGTTATGTACGTCATGGAATTGTGATGTGGATTGTGTGTTAGGTACAACAGGTTGTACCCAATGGCCAAATACAGCATCTACATATTCATCAGAATCAGCTTGTACAGGGTCTTGTGTTATAAATTGGTACTGTACCGAAGAGTATTTGAATGGTACCTGTAATAATAAAATAGTAATAGGACAACCTGGTGGAGTTATAAATAACGGGCCTAGTATTGATTCACCAGCGACTAATAGTAGTGGGTATGGGGCACTAGGTTGGTTCGCTGATAACTCACAAAACGCAACTTGGGCAAATTACTCATTTAGTATGGGAGCCCCTATCAATCCAACCAATGGGTGTCCAGGACCATGGATAGCACAAAATCTATCGTCAACAAATTTACCAGGTTACCTAAACGTACTACACTCCGTTACTTTTAACCCTGTAGGAGCGTTCTCACCAAATGTAACATGGCCAAGGACGTATACAGACTGGACATCATTAATCAGTGATTTTGCTGGTCTGGGTGTTAATGTGAATTTATCTATGAATGCTCAACAGGCATTTGGAGAAATAACCGGACCAAATAAGGGGGCTGGCTGGAATAGTTTGAAGTACACCACACAAATATCAGCTTGTGTTTGTTATACAGTACCGTGTGATGTTTTCTGTGATGATGGTTTGATAACCATACCTGCTACCGCTCTTGGACCGTACGCAACTTCTGGAGCAGCTGAGACAAATTGTTGTACACAAGCTAGTTGGAGTTGTGTGACAGAAACAATAATTGATAGTTGTTCTGGTAAAACAACGTTACCTGGACAATACGCGTCAAATACAAACGCGTGGGACTGGTTAACGGTTAATCTACCAAACACTAATTTAAATACTTTAATTTATGAGTCCACAACACCAGCGATTAACATAAGTGGAGCATGTGAAGGACCTAATGGTGGAGCACTATATGATATAGAACCAGTAGCCTATTCACTACTAAGTACTAGCACCAGTTATAACGTATGGAACTTATTTATAAACCAACTACAAGCTAATGGGACATCCGGAGTACTTTCAGGTATGAGTTACTCAAACGTAAACCAATATCTTTACGCACAATCTGGACAAACAATAAAAATTTGTGAAGAAATTTGTCATTGTTCGACTACACCTTGTAAATGTATTGAGGTGTATGATGGTAGTGGCCAATACCTAACACAGGATGACTGTATGAGTGGAACCACTCTTTTACCAGCTTGTTGTCCAAATACTGGAACTACGGGTACGTCATGGGATTGTACTTCTGGAATAACTTTCCTACCAATCTGTGATACTAAACCATATATAGGTATGTTTAATGACCAGTTTATAGCTCTAGATAACTTCAGAGTAACAAACCCAACGGGAATCTTTGGTCAACGAAAATACACTAGTACAAGTAATATAAATAGTAACGGTGTTTCCGTACCTGCAGTTAGTGGGATAGACGTATTTGTGTGGTCACAAATAGCAGCAAATAGTAATCCAGCATACCAATGGCAATCATGTTACAAGCATTTACAAATTAATGCGACATATGTTTTGAATTATTACATCCCTTACAAATATATTAAAACTATTTCCCACCCAGCTGTTTCAGGTGGTCTAGGTTATACTAGCTGGAATAGTTTCTATACCGCAGCTTCAATACCATTCCCAACACTTACAACAACACAATCAGCACTACAAGTATGTCAGACTATTGACAGTGTATATTGGGCTAGTAATCAGTTTGGATGTAATATAGATATGGCTAAATGTTGTAATCGTCAAGATTGTTATTGTTATGAAACATATACGACAGGTGGTACATTTAGTACTGAAGCACCGTGTTTAACAGCGTGTTGCCCAACATACACTGGATGGACCTGTGAAATGGTCGACCCAAATACAAATGCATCAACATACACACTACCTTGTTACTTTATAAGTCAAAATTCACCGATAATTAGTCCACTAGCAGTATTTTACGATACTGCACTAACAACCGGACAATTTGCTTGTAATAATGCCCAGATATGTGATGTACCTGATGATTTTTGGTCTTGTGTAACAACAGATATTAATACATGTGACCCTAATGGAGATAGTTTAGGTGAAATAACAGGAACAACAAGTGGTCCAGCAATAGCTTTAAATGGTGTACAATACCCATTCTCAAGTAGTACTGACCAACTATTCCCATTATTACCAACGGGTCTAGGTTACCTAGGAGCATATGGTCAAGTAGAAACTATTTTAACAGATAGTACTTACTACAGTCCATTTTTACCACTATCATCTACAACATTCCAATTAGGAAGTTTAGATAGTACAGGACAAAATGTTGTTAACCCTAATAATGCAGGTGTAATAAACCCATTACCATACACACTACCAACAGAAACATGTATGGGTACTAACGCAACAGGTGGAACTGGAATGCCATTGTTCCACATTAATAGTGTGTCTCACAATTATATTAACGCTAACACACCATATTATACGTGGAATGACTTTATAGTTGCTGCTGTTGGTTCTGGATATGCAGCATTAACTAGTTCAATGTCAGTTGCTGACGTAGGTATGGTTTACCCATTATTGTTCAGTTGTTCCGAAACAATGCTAAATGGTTTACAACCACCTTCATCATACCCAACAAGTAGTTTCTCCGGATGTAATTGGCATTTTGAAATGTTACCTTGTTTATGTGATACAACTTGTTGTTGTGAAACCGGTTTTACACAAGGATTTAATACAGAACAAGAATGTTTAGACCCAGTTAATGGGTGTTGCCCAGAATTAAGTTCTTATACATGTACAATAAATGGTTGTATAGACCCAGGAAATGGTAGTGGTGAATATACTGGAATTACAGCAGAACAAGATTGTATTTCGGAATGTAAAGAATGGAAATGTGAAAAAAGTGAAACAATATACGATTCTTGTGTGAGTAAGACGGTTATACCACCAACAGGGGTGTTACCAAACATTACAGAATTTGCACCAGGGTTTAGTGGGCCATATACTCGAGGTCCATGGGATGCTCTAGCTTATTTTGCTAATATAGTTAACGGAATACAAGGACAAACATTCGATAATTACAAATGGGAATGTGGTAGTGGGTGTGCTTGGAGTTTAACAGATTGTGACGGGCCTAATGGAACATGGAAACACTTAGTAAGTGTTAACATAAGAAAACAAAATCCAGCTACTGGAGTTATATCCACCAACTTACTTGGGTCACCATATACTGATTGGGTAAGTCTAATTAATGGTTTGAATACAAATTTAGGGAATTACTTTAATCTAAGTATGAGTTACAACGATGTAGCACAGATGGTTTATAACGGTGTTCCAGGTACTCCAATAGGGAGTGGATACGAAATAGTTCCATCCAACGGTTCGTGTTATTGTAACCCAGGACCTTGTGATTGTGTTTTAACCGGTGGTACAGGACATACTGGGACGTACCATTTAAATGACCAACTACAATGTGAATATAATTGTTGTTCAGGTATTACAATACCAGAATGTAGTATCCTTATTACAGGAAAAGAAGAAGGTGTACTTTATTATGATTACGACACAAATACGACAACAAAATTATTTGATGAACCAGGTTTCGAAACATTAGATATAGCCGCAAGACAAGATAAATTATGGTTATATAAAAGTATAGGTGGGGCTGATATTATACGAGAATATGATGTAGTATGGTCACCATTCCAAAAAGTATTTAATAGGGATATTACAGTCCCTCTTGGTTTGGGTAGAGGTCTTACAGCTACACAAAACCCTAACAAGTTAATAAGTGCTACAAATTCGGTTTATGAATTGGATATAACAACAACTACTGCTGTAGCAACACCATTATTTGGTCTACCTAGTGGGTTAACTTGTACTGGTGATATAATCTACGACACTACAAATGGTGGTATGGTGATTACTTATGGGACTGGAACTTCACAATACGTTGGTAGGTTCGATGGTATAAACGCTACACCATTAGAAGAAAGTCATATAAACCTAACAACTTTAGGTATTGGTATGAATGAAAGTATAGATAGTTTATTTAATTATGGTACTTGGACTCCAGTTGTTGGTGGTCTTAGTTACTTTAATGCCCCTTATAATGGACCAATATACGGAATAACTACTAACAGAAGAGTCATTGAGTTATTAAGTAACCCACTACAATTTGCCCCAGTAGAGACACAAACATTAACATTAGTTAATCAGATAACTAATAAAGTAAATGGAGCTACAAACATCATTAATATTATAAATGGGCAAATACATGATTGTGTTGTGGTTGATGTAGAAAATCTGGACAAGTGGTGGTGTGATGAGTTATTGGGTTGTTTATCATACCCAGGTAATATTACCCCACCTAATTCATTTGGTCCACATCTAACACTAGTAGATTGCCAACACCACTGTAATTTTGTTTGTGGTGATTGTGTTGGGAGTTGTGAATGTACCTTGGTTACAACAACACTAGGTACAGGTTGTAATATAGAACCTACAATGGCAGACTGTATAGCACTAAACCTAAGTAACACAAACACTTTACAAAGTGGGGATGGGTGCTGTGATTGTTTTGGGTGTGAGTCGGTGACATACTACGGTTTCCAATATAGTCCACCTCCTGGTGTGTGGGTTCAAAATACAGTAATATCCAATGTATCTTGGGGTAATTTTGCTACTGTCTGGAGTCCAGCAGGTACTTACACTTCGGGTGATGTGGTTAGATATATGGGGGTAGATGGTGAGTGGTGTTGTTATACTTACGTAAACCCACTAATGCCAAACTCAAATCAGAGTCCTCTTTGGGAGTGGGAGTATTATTTGGATAACTATACAAATAACATGGGACAAGCTACAGAAAAAATCTATTGGATACCTTGTGATGAAGATTGTCCAACAACCATTACTTGGGATTGTAATAGTGGTACTACATCACCATCACAAAGTACTTGTGATGGAGCGGTGGATACAGGACTACAAGGGTTATCTTTTACACCACAAATAGAATATATCGCGAATAGTGGTTATGTCTTATGGAATACTCAGTTTGAAGATTTAAAATGGGATATGGGAGGTGTTTTAGGTACACTACCAACTAACCCATGTGTGGCACCTATGGCTTATTGGGCTAAGATTGTTGGTTGTAGGGTGACACATGTTGCAAATTCCACACCAACACCAGCACAAGGAGCGATACAAACTACATGGGCTGACTTTATCGACCACGTTAACAGTTCGTTAATAATCAGTGGGGTTTATAACTTCCCTTATACTGACAGATGGCAAGATTTACAAGCTGTTATCGGAAACCATATAGGTATAGAATGTATTTGGGAGTTTTGTGAATGTTCAACGATAACAGGACCACCAGCATGTAATATATGTGATTGTAATGTAATGATATACCCAGGAACAGGAGTTATGGTACCAATGGTCGATATAGGTGGTGGTCTAGCGTTAGGAAATGGTACCCTCCCTTATAATTTTAACGACGAATCTCAAGCCAGAGATATGGTAACCGATATAAGTAACGGACTATTTAATACTGACTTTAGAGAACTTAAGTGGGAGAAAATGCCTTGGACAGGTTGTGGTGGTGCACCAGCTGACCCAACAATTCCGGGTTGCACTCAAGGTATATTAAATAATAATGGTTGGTCTGACTGTGACGCCCTCGAACCATGTCTTGGTGATTGTAATGGTAACAATTACAAATGGTATAATGGTTGGTCTGTTGGTGGGTCAAATTTCCCACCTACAGCATGGAATAACTGGGCAGACTTACTAAGTGATGTAGGTAGTGTGATTAACGCAGTACCTGGAATCCCTATTGGGATGGTTGTTAACTCAACTGATAACTACCAATCACTTAAGCTGTCAGTTGGTTGGTACTACGTTAATGTTTTAGGTCAAACTACTGCGAATGCAAACATTAGTTGGAATACACCAAAAAGAGGGTTGTGTGGTTGTTCAGGCTCAACAAACCCACCTAGTTACGACCCTTGTGATTGTGTCCCAGTTTATGGTCCTGGTGGGCAATTTGCTACATCAGCAATGTGTGAAGAGGTATGTTGCTCGGCGGAAACTAGTTGGAGTTGTATCACTGGAACTATAACAGCAGTAACTGAAAGTGTTGACTGTGGTAATAGACCAGTTTTGATACCTATCCCAATGACATCGAGTAATATCTTCCTTAACACTAACCCAATTGGGTACGTAGCTAATCCAGTCAATGGTCTCCAAACAACCCCATTTAGTGACTTAAAATTCGTTAGTGACGCAACAATGGGAGGACTTTCATCACCAGCTACTGAACCATGTTATGATGTGGATGCGATTATGACACCAAACGGTATAAATTTTTGGATGTTCATTAAAGAAATGAACGCATTTACAGGTGCTGGTGGTCCACCACCTCTTGTCTCTACAATATCATGGGCTGACTTTATAATGCAACTTCAATTACCACCATACAACCTTTTAGTTGATTTAACTATGACGGCGGCACAAGTATTTGGTAATACAGGAGGCCTGGGACATGCGTTACTTGCGTGTACGTGTCCGGGAGACCCTTGTGAGTGTATAGAAGTACCAGGAACCCTAGGATACCCAACACAAGCATCCTGTGATGTTGTTTGTTGTCCTGTTGTTAATGATAGGTTATTTGAATGTACGTTAAATGGTTGTTTACAAACATCTAATGGTACGTACACAACACTAGGTAGTTGTGAAACAGATTGTAAAGAATGGGAATGTACTAATGGTCTTTGTGTTGGTTCTTGTGATGTTGGTGGTATTAACACACCAAGAACTGAATTTGCGTCGTCGTTATTTGGCGTACCAGATGATATTATTGGTTATATTGCTAATGTCGGTACAGCACCAGTACAGTCACCACTATTACCACCAATAACCAATAACATGCAACAAGCGGACATAACTTACTATAAGTTTGATTGTTCTAACGGTTGTGGTAGTTCATCGTCGATATGTCCGTCACCACACGGTAAATGGTGGGCACCCAACTCTATGTATATAGAAAGTACTACTTTTGCAACTGTGTACTCAGGACCACACTATACTTGGTTAGAAGTTATTGCTGCAGCACAACTTCAAGGATTTTCAGTTAACATTAATTCAACGTATAACGATGTTAAATCGGCATTAGCTTCGGATTTAAGAGAAGTGATAATTAAAGGGTTACCTTGTTATGGACAAACATCTAAGTGTGATTGTATATTAATTGATGGGACTGGACATACAGGAACTTGGGGTTTAAATGATTATAACTCCTGTTATACATCATGTTGTCAGACAGTAGATACTTACGATTGTAGACCATCGGGTTGTATATTTAGTAATAATGGGACTGGGGCATATTCTTCATTAACCGATTGTGAGGTTGTTTGTGTGGAATTTAATTGTGTTGAGGGTACTATAACACAAAACACATGTAGTGGAGATACGTTTTTAAATGTAGACTGGCTAAACACCACCTACAGTGTTAATTTGACCGGTGTTGGAAATCAGACTAATAGGGTGTTAGACTATATGTCAAACCCATTATACGGACTACAATACCAAGCCGTTAATGAATACAGTTATATTAATGAACAGGGTTCTGTAGCATCGTCTCCTAATGTGTGTAAACAGGCTGGAACTTTTACTACGTCAGCATTAACAAACCAATACCCACTCTACACACCTCGTTTTATTTTTACAAGTAATAGTTCATGGTGGGGAAATGACCCGTCATTCCCTAACGCAACCAACTATAACAATTCCACATCTAGTTGTCCTAATCCTGGTTGTACATTTGATACTTGGGCTGACGTTATAACTGGGTGTAACTTAGTTGGTGTAACCAATAATGGCGTACCTATGACCATGGTTAGTTCGTATGTGGAGGTTAGAGATGCAATTGGTAATCACTTTAATTTAATACAAAAAAGAATTCTTGGTATTAAGTCAAGTACGTGTTACTGTAGTGGTTCCCCTTGTAGTTGTATTGATATTCCAGGTACTGGTCACACGGGTAATTATTATACTTTAGAATCAGACTGTCTAATAGCAGCAAATTCAAACCCATGTTGTACACCACCAGATGATTATTGGTACTGTCAACCAGGGCATAGTCACGCAGGTGGGATACAAGCTAACTGTGTTTGTGTACAAGTACCAGGAGGTGCACCAGGAGGATACCCAACCCTACTCGATTGTAAAACAGATACGACGAATTGTTGTGATAATAATTATTTTGATTGTATAAACCCAGGTACACCACAAGCAGGGTGTGTGGGGTTAGTAAATAATGTGGTTGGTCCTTACACAACAGCACAAGATTGTTACGACGATTGTGAACAGAATGGTTGGGATTGTGGGATTGTAGATGATGGTCCAGGAAGTTCTGGCCCAGGTGGTTCTGGTTATCTAGGTTGTATCCCATGTGTGGGGACATTTTGTCAATACACTAGTTTAACTGCCGCAGCAGCACCATATTTTGGGGATGCACAAGCACAATGTCAAGATAGTTGTCCAGATGATAGATGTTGGAAATGTTGTATGGATAAATTTGGTTGGATAACACAACTATCACCATCATTATCACCATCACAATGTAAATGTCCTAATGGAAGTGTGGAAGTACATTGCACTGGAACTGGACCTTGTCCAAACCCAGTATCTTGTGCTCCTGGGTTTGTGTATGACTGGTCACAATGTAAATGTGTCTGTGAACCAAACCAATCATGTGCATTTGGATTTCACTGGAGTTATGTTGAATGTAAATGTGTACCTAATGTTGTTGGTCCACATCTAATAGTAGGGACACAAGGTGTGGTACTACAGAGTATATCCGAATTCCTATACCAACCGATAAAAGCTATAATTAATAAATTTGTGGAGGGTGTGGAGTTACTGAGTTATTACGAAAAAACTAATATTAGTGGTAATGACTGTAATCATTGTACAGACGGTACCAAAGGAATCTGTGTGTTAGATGGTTGTTTATATTTAATAAATTATAAAAAATACGGAAACAGTCAAATAGGGTGGAAAACACTACTTCTTGGTTCCGAAACACTGGCAGTAGAAACACCTAAACCACCAACACTACCATTAGGACCAGTAACAACACAGGAAGGTTATAGTTGTAGGGTTGACCAAAATAACGCACCAACATATACATCATGTGTACATACTGGTTCACCTAATTACGTGTCATACTTTGGTAATACACCACCACAATACGCAACCCTTCAGGATTGTTATAACGGTGGATGTGATACCCCAACAAATACACCTGATATACCAACAGATAATTCACCGTTTAATATTGTACCTGTTAGTGTCCCACCAAATACACCGATGCCTTCAAACAATTGGGGTCAGGGCAAACAGTTTGCTGATGGTTATGTTTGTGCATACGCACCTCACCCTGTAGGGACTGGTGTTGGGTGTTACCTTAGTATTGGGGGTGTGTATACTAATGATATACCTTCTTCACCGAACTATGGGATGCAATATGGGCTACCGTGTTCACCATGGTATACTGGAGGTCCTTGTTTTGAATACGAGTACACAACAATAGGTTCTCCAGCATGTATGTCATATTGTCTACAAAGTTAAAAATAACGTACACTATTGAAATGGAAAAAAAGAAGTTAACTTACAAACAAATAGACAAGAGACTTAACCTTCTAATAAAGAAGGTTAAGTCCCTATCTGAAATAAAAAAGAAAAAGATAGAGAAAGTACTAGTCTAGTGACAAAGATTTTTTTATATTTGTTGGTCCTACTACACCACTTAGGTATTTTAGGTTTCCTAATTTCAGCACCAGTGTTAATGATTACGGAACCATTATGGGTGTGGTTACCAGTTAATACCTGGATTCTATACTTAATATTTTCACCATCACTAGTTTGTCCTTTAACAGTATGGGAGAATAGGTTTAGAAAAAAGTTGGGTTGGGAAAAGATTGGAACCTTTATAAAACATTATTATATCATACCTTATACAAGATGGCAAAAAAAATAATCATATCAGAAAAACAGTTAAAGAGGATTGTCAACAGTCACTTACAAGAAGATTATTGGCGACCAAATGATGATGAGAAATGGGACTTATTAGAAAAAGATTTAAGGTTTGTTGTCGATAAAATAATAGATAAACATAAATCCAACTGGGGTGACGACCAATATGCTGTGATTGGTGCGATTGAACAAATATTCGAAGGCATGTTTACTAAGGTAGGTCGTTAAACTAATACAACCTCAAGTCTGCAGAACTGATTGGTTACATCTCTATAACCCTCATACATCTCCCATAACATTTCGATAAGTTCAAATTGGTCCTCTGTATAGTCTCTATGTGAAGTTAGTTTATTTCTTGAGTTTTCTGGGAACAAGTCCTGAATAAAAGGTGTGTAATCATTGGCAATAAATTCCGGATTAACAGGTAACCCCAAATCACCATCCTTATCTATAAGAACTCTAATATCCCAACAAGCGTAACCATGTTCACCATCATTTGAGCTTTCATCGTATAAATAATCAAACCCTATAGGTTCTACTTTAAATCTCAATTTTTCAAAACCCATTTCACTAGTTTCCATCCAAGGAGCTTGAGCGAAATCGGTATTTTCTATACCACCTAACCACTCAATAACTAAAAGTGGGTACACAACATCACCTACATTACGAAAATCAGTATAGTCAAAAGTGTCGGGGTCATCCCCTATATCAAAATATTTTAAAACACTATAATCAGCCTTACCTAGTCTATCCCACTGTTTAAAAATAGACTCTTTATATTCTGGTTTAACGAACTCATGAAAAATCTCGTCAGTTTCGGTTCTTTGTTCCATTAAAGAATTAGCTCCACCAGTATCAGCAATTGTTTTTAGGAATATCGTTAAAGCACGATACCTAGAAGAGTTTCTAATACTTTCCTTATCAAATCCACGAGACCCTACATCATCATATAGTCGTAAGTCGTCTACCATCTTACTTAGTAGTTTTTTCTCCCTATGGTTTGCATTAGTTGCAAAGTTAATAACGTCAGTGGTGTTGAACCCACCTAGTATATGTATTAGTGTGAAAAGGGTGTTATCGAGTTTTTTGGGTAAATCACCGGTAATTACATTACCCTTATAACTACCTTCTAATAATACGTCTTTAAATGTTGTACTCATAATATATAAATACTAGCAAAGTAAGTGTTTATTTCCATAAAATCTGGATAATAACTAAACAGCCTGCTAGACATAAAGAAATGAGTGTCTTAGTGTTAATCCCCTCACCCTTCAAAAACCAAGTAAAGAAAGTAAAAATAATAATCCCACAAGCGAAAGCAAGAAATCTTTGTGGCCACAATAAACCATCGAAAGCTGAAACACCATATCTTGTAGCCACTATAAATAACCAAGCAATTGGTACGCCAAAAAGAATCAAGACCCACTCATATTTTCTAAAAGAACCCCAAACAAACTGACCATTTAACTGCAACCAAACCATAGCCTGAGCCACAATAAAAAGGGTTATACATATTATTAAATTTTTCATGCTATAATATTAATAAAAATATATTAATATTTATACTATAATGCTTATATTTATTATTAGCATGCGCAAGCAGCTTTAAAAGCTATTTATATTATGAAAAAAATAATCGTGAAGGAAAGTCAGTTGGTTACCGTAACTGAGGATATAATTAAAGAACAGTTTTCAGACGACCCAAACACATTCAGTACAGACGTAAAGGATGTTAGTTTTTATGGGTTGGATAAGTATTTCACAGAGTATGTTGGTCGTGATATGGATGTTACATACACAAATTGTTATGTTAAGTGGAGGTACGATATGGATATAAGGAGTTGGGGTATTAAAGATATTAGTGTGTATACTACTAGTGTTATAATAAACGCAACTGTAGAAATTTATGATGAAGACTATACAAAAGTAGAAGTTGAAAAAGAAATAGAATTAATGGTAGATGATATGGGTGGTTTTAGTGATGAAGAAAAAGGTAAATGGCATTACGAAGATGAAATGTCTGACGAACTATTCTCCCACAGTGTACTCCCAACAGACTTGGAGATTGATATGGGGACTAAAACAGTACACGTAAGGTGGAATTAATTAAAAAAAATGAAAAAAAGAATATTAACAGAGATAAATAGGAACCGTGAAATTATGGGACTAGGGGTTATTTTAGAACAAGACGCTAATCCGGACGATTATAAAAAATACGATGGGGGTGAACCATATAAGTTATTCTTGTTAAAAGCAACACCAACTTCTAAATTATATCTGGAGAGTGCTGGTGGTGAAACTACTGGGTCAAAAATGTATAAGTATAGAAAAAGAAACCCATTTTTAGCTAAGGTAGAAGGGGTTAAGATAAAGATAGAGGAACTAGACCCAAACAGTAACTCGTACGATAAAAGAGTGGTGAGTTTAAATAAACAGATAAAATACCACCAAGAAAAATACAAAAAATTTTTAAGTAGGAAATCTTTTGACAAAGAATACCAATACACAAGTGAAAAAGACAGTGTTAAAAAAGCTAAAAGGAGTGATAACCCTTACGAAGAAAACCCAGAATTTATAGAAGGTTCTAGAGGGGTTAAGGTAGACATTCCATTGACACCTAATGAAAAATTTGCATTAATGGAGAAAATCCGAACATTTGTTAAAAAATATTATGGTGGGGATTACGGTGCTGCATCAGACACAAAAAAATTCAGTAAAAAAACATCAACTACAAGATACTATGGAATTGTAACCATAAAACTAAAACCAGGTAAGATTGAGATTACTAAGGAGGAAGTGGAACAACCACAACCTTTACCGGGGTTTGAAGAAGCTATACAACTAACTGATGGTGGTGGTATGTCAGTATTCCCTAATAACGAATGGGAAGTAGGTGACCAAATAAAAGATTGGGCAAAAGAAACGGTTAATGTGGTAAACCAGATGAAGTCAGAGTTCGTTGGAAAAGGTTATAAAGATATAACAATAGAAATGACTGATACAAAATTTGATGATAGTGGTAAGGTGGTTAAAATACCTTACACAATAGCAACCTCAGCATCTAGGATACCTAATGGTGGTAAAGCAAAAGATTTGACGTTGTTAGAACTGTCAGAAAAAAGAGCAGAGTCCACTAAGAACTATTTAAATCAAGTATTCTCCTCAGCTGGAATAAAAATGATAGAGCCAATAGTGAGTGCTAAAGCAGATGGTAAACCTAACAAAGATGGGTCAACTGGTGGGGGTAGTGGTCCTGAATGGACTGGTAAAGACGCGGACAGACCAAGTTACGAACAATATAAATATTGTAAAATTGCTGTAGCCTTTAAACTAAGTTCACCAGGTTTTGAATCGGAAGTATTATCTGAACCAGAAACAGTGACTACAGTAGGTGAGTGGAACCTAAGTCTTAAACGAATGTCAAAAGGAAGACCGTGGAAGTCACTGATAACTACAATATCTGACTGGAAGTTACCAAAACCGAAACCAAGAAACGGGAGAAGGCCTAGAAAATTTAACACCATGGCTTGCCCATCTTTTGACTAAAGGAATCTATTAGGTACTTTTTCATTCTCATCCCAGTTTAAGTTTATATAATGTGATTCATCTCTTAAGAACTGAAATACAGATAACGCAACATACCTACCTTGGTATCTAGTACTTTTAAATATATGTACAGAGTTAAAACCTCTAGTCATGTACTTATCCTCCATACCCTTCTTATGTGAAGGAGAAAGGTCCCAACTAGTAACCATCACTTCAGCAATCTCATCAATAGACATAGTAATAGTGTCAGTATTTCCCACAACAACCAAGGCTATAATCTCAATCCCACCAGCACAACCACAATGATAAAGTTCACCACCATAAGTCAAATCTTCCGTAGTCAAAGTTTCACCAAATGGTACAGCTCTTTTATTGTTTGGGTTAAACCTTACTTCGTGTAAACCCAAACTGTCTCTGTGTCTGTTAACTTCATTAAAAACTGCTCTTTCTATAGTAGTGTCTCTATAATATTCTTGTGAATAAGATAATAAAGAAAGTAAGACTAATAATATTGTTGTGATTTTTTTCATTTTATAAGTTAAAAGGGTTGTTGTTACTATGGTATACGTAAGTATCATCTCTGTGGTTACACCTATACCTTATTGATACTACAAAGATAATGAAATAAAAGGATTTAAACAAATAAAAATCTATTTATATTCAAATAAACTATTCGTATTATTTAAAAAAATTAA
>Ga0114915_1000308_pt1 | contig 22528 bp, 24 predicted proteins | sample MalvirAntarct_55_FD_87288 | JGI IMG/M metagenome (GOLD analysis project Ga0114915, IMG submission 87288) | Marine viral communities from the Global Malaspina Expedition - Malaspina viral metaG Antarct_55 | ecosystem: Environmental > Aquatic > Marine > Oceanic | place: South Georgia Island...
ATATTATATATTTTACACATATAATATACAATCTAAAACGATTATTGTGGGTTTATGGGTTTGGTTACATTACATATTTGTTTTGTTCCCATCACCAATTGTTGGTCTTGGGGGGGACGATCGCATAAACTCTTTTTTACACTGTCGTAATTAAACGCATATAATGATGTTTTGTCGTATCCAAATCGCTGTTTAACCTTATTTACAAAGTTTATATCATTGAAATACAAGACTAATCTTTCCTCCAACCAATGCTCGTATTTTTGACCTCTTATACGCGATGCACCTAGTAGTATATCGGCTAAACCACCTCCTCTTTTTTTTCTTGTAGAAGCATTTTTACATTTTTTATGATTTCTTGTTTGCGATTTCATAGTGTATATGATATATATATATATAGACATTTTCTGATGTTATATTATTATACAATGTCCAGTTATGTCTATCTATTAGAATCCACGAATCATGCTACTTATGTGGGCGCCACCGTCGATTTAAATCGTCGTCTAAGACAACACAATAAAGAAATTAAAGGTGGGGCTCACGCCACCAGTGCAAAAGTGAAAAAGGGGGAAATCTGGACGCGTCGGTGTTATGTAGAAGGCTTCCCCGATTGGAAAGCCGCACTCCAATTCGAATGGGCATGGAAATTCTATAGCCGGAAACTATCTTCCGCACTCTTTCCCATGGAACGCAGGAAACGTGCCTTGGACAAATTACTCTCATTAGAACGTCCCACAAGCAAAGCTATTCTCTACACGGAATGGGAGACACCTCCGAATGTAGTTTGGGAAGAACAACATGCAATTGTTGAAGAATAATGTCCAAGATTCACAATTTCATCGATTTTGCATGGTTTTATGTTGCATTCTATGTAATTCTTGGACATTATACCCTCTTGTATATGCGAATGGATATAGATCTTGATATAATAGACGGAATAAAAACATTTCAACGAACGAGTATCATTTTAGTCTAGTTTTATTCAACAATGTCCAAGAATTATACAGAATATACAACAAAAATACACCAATTTTGCGTGTTTATACAACACAAGACGTAAATCTTGGACAACTGTAAAATAAAATTGATTGTATTCTTCCTGTTTCAATAATTGTAACTCTTTATTTCTTCAACAATGCATCTTTATAATACACGTGCGAATAAACCATTATTGGATTATCAATCCTTGCGACCTACATACAGCGTTCAAATCGATTTTGACGAAGCTAGTCGAGAATGGAACCGCAATAAAAAACGCATTGGTCAATCCTATGTCTATATATGCGGAAAAACCTGCAAAAATGGTAATTCGTGCAAAAGAACCCCAAAAGGGGACAGTCATTATTGTTCTGTACATCAATAATGATTTTATGATTATTTCACTGATATCATATATAGAAAACATCCTGATATAAACATAGTTAAACACACACTAGTAACACCCAAACACTTCTTGGATGGTATGTATTTTTCGTATAAACACCATCTTTTTTCATCTTCCTCCTTCATTTTTAGATATTCATCTCCAATTTGCGAATTCCCACTGAAATCGTGCCATGTTTCTTCATAAATAGGTTCTAAGTCTGAATGTGTTGGACTCGAAGCCATTTTTATTATGCACCTTTTTTACCTTAATTAGAGAATACAAATATATTTTTAAGTTATTTCAAACAATTATATCGTATTTTTATAATTTATTGTCCAAGAGCCCATGTATAACAATATCACATTGTTCTATAAAATCATCATCGTCCAAGATTACCGGTTCTTCGTATTTTCCACACAAAAGCGACACAACCACCTGTGTAAGCTCTTCGTAAGACGCATCCAAACGCAGTTTTTCACCCGTTCTCAAATTAAATACCTGGACGATTCTTGGACTTTCTGGATGCAATACACACCAAAGCCATGCATAAATCACTACTTGCATTCGATGCTCCAAAGTAATCTTACTAGTGCATTTTAATTCCCATAGCGTAGTATCTGAAACCATATCTGCTCTTGCGCAAAAACGGAAACGCTTTTCATAACTAAAATAGGGATACAATGCTGCGTCAATCAAATTATGTTCCACTTCATGTGAATAATGTAACAACAATTTTTCTACTTCTGGACAAATTCCATCTGTTCTATGAAACTCATGTCCAAGATGTTCATTCATACGAACCACACATTTTTCCTTCATTTCCGGGGTAATCCAATTGTATTCTTCACGACCAATCTGTTTTAACTTGGAATACAGTTTTTCTTGTACGGCAACATAAATATTCGACAAAAATAAATAATCATTGGGTGTTTCACACACATCAGGCATGTCTTTTACCACTCTTTTCAAATAAGAATGACTGTTTTCACGCATTTCTTGGACAGAAGTATTGATGGCTTCGCGTAAAACACCGTCTCCGTCTGTTTTTGTACCCTGAATAGCATCATAATAGATCGCAGGCAGTGCAATACCATTCAAATCACTCACATCTTCGAACAATCCACTCGCAGTTTGAACAATGCGGGGTATATCGAACTCCATTTCCTCTGTCGGTTCTACTTCTTGGACAAAAATGCGGTCCAAGATCGGCGTGACTTCCTCAATCACACTTTCAGGCACAAATTTGATCAAATCGGTCGGTGTTACATGAAAAGTAGGTATAATCACAATACTCGAATCCTCTTCTTGGACGCGTTCGTGAAATATACTCTGAGGCATCCCCTTGAAATCAATATACTCACTCTGTTTCATCTCATGTTGTCCATGTTTCAAAAACTCCAAAGGTCGGGAACTATCGTTCTCTAACAAATACAGACCGTGCGTAGCACGCGTACAAGCCACATAAAGCGTATTTGGACATACATCCTTGGGTATATTTCGAGCCGTATAAAAATACCCTTGGTCAAATCCCACCACAAAAACAAATTTTCTCTGACGCCCCTTCACTGTATGGAATGTGGAAAAAACCACCTTTCCATCAATTACACGCTCATCCATTACATCTGTTTCCATCATGGGAACGTGACATGGAATGTCGGCATCCGTCAAAACATTTTCCATATGCCGTATATGACTATTCGCTCCTTTTACCGAACCACCCAAGACGAAAATATCGGACGGACTCTCTCCCTCCGACAAAAGACGCTTGATTTGATAGACCACGATTTTCTCTATTTGAAATCTTGGACGTCGTATATAAACCACAGGAACACCTTCTCTACATGCTTGCAATCGATCCTCACCCAACATATCACGATTTACAAATTTCGCCATTTGATTCGTCACACGATAAGACGTCTTTAATGTACAAGATCGGAATTCATTCGTCTCCAAATAAGGCAATTCTTTCCATAAATGGTCGGCCATGGTCAAAAAACGAATATCGGCACCCTTAAATTCATACAATCCTTGCATATAATCACCCAAAACCAACAATTGAAACTTGTGGGGCGCCTCCTCCTCCCGACTGCCGCACATATCTCTCGCCATTTTAGCAATCAATTCAAAATACAACAACGTCATGTCTTGACATTCGTCCAAGACCACAATATTCACTAATGGTATTGGTTTTCGCGGTTCGATTCCTGAACGTAACATTTGTCGTATTCCCGTATCAGTATGCGCAGCAGATGAATAATATTTTACGGCAAAACTATGATATGTATGCACCTCTAAATTCGTTAAACCCATTTCTCGCACCTTTTCTTTGATCTCATGACGCAACATGGAATTATAAGTGAATTGCAATATTTTCATTCCGGTTAATTCGCGTGCGACAGACAAAATAGTAGTAGATTTTCCCGATCCAGCACACGCATCTACTATTACATTATGACCAGCTCGGATATAATCTAACACCGAACGCTGTTCTTGGCTCATTTGATGCATTATAATTATTATGATTTGTATATAAAGCGCAATAATTTTATGTCTATTTACCCCAATATCTATTTTCTTTTACGTTGAGTAATACGTCTTGCGCGAACCTTTTTCGCAAATGCACGGTTATTCTCTAATCCAAGAAGCAATCGCACTTGTTTCTTTGCTTTTTCTTTACTCGTACATCTCGCCATCACCTTTTTGGATTTGCGATTCGTCACCCGATAACACCTTCTTCTAGGGACCTTACGAATAGAATACGGCATTCCTATACTATATTATAGGTTTTTATTTGGCCTCGTTGTATTATACTAGATAATTTCATTATCTAGTATAAATTACCATTATGGAATCGCAACCAAAACACAAAATTGGATTTTGTTTTCTCATTAAAGACCAGTTTTGCAACCAAACCATATGGGAAGAATTCTTTAAAGACGTACCTCACGATGAATACAAAATTTACATTCATTACAAACAAAAATGTCCCATGAAATTGCAAAATTATGAATTTATAAACAGCATTCCCACTGAATGGGGGTCTATATCTCTAGTGAAAGCAACATTCTTACTATTTCAACGCGCAGTCGAAGATCAATGTACAATCATGTTTCTATTAAGTGGTGATTCACTACCTATGCAACCATATTCTGCAATTAAAAACATTAAGGACACTATATTTCGTCCCAAATATAGGAATATAAACAAAAAGGACAAAATGTGTCTCCATAATTACAATAAACTCACGCCGTTTATGAAAAGTCAATTTCCTTTGCAATCATGGAGAAAGCAACACATGTTTTTTTGTATAACACTGCAACATTTCAAGATAATACAAGCAAAACACAATTTAATACACTATAACGGGGTGCGAATACCAGATGAATATTATTTTATCAATCAATGCACATTTCTCAATATACCTTACAAAATCGACAAGTACATTTATGTTGGTCGATCCAACAAAAAAACCAAGGCAATTGACGTAACAAATGCCCATTTTCAAGAAAACAATGAAAATATCCAGAAATTTCTATTTATTCGTAAAATAGAGGACTACACGCAAATACCTAGTTACGTAAATTTCTTCAATATGCAAAATATCACCCATTGTGAAACTACATAATTATAAATTATAGACCTGTTTCATACTTAAGCTAAATGAAAAATCACTATTCAGACTTAATACTCGTCCGTGATCATCCAAAACGCGAATATGAAAACGTTGAATATCCACTGGGCCGAAATATTCTCGTGGTTCTGTGACCAAATTTCGGTCCTTATCCACAATCAATCCAAAATAAGGATCATCTATCGCAATGCGGGCCATTATACTAGGATTTAACAAATGACTACTAAATGCAGATACAAACCCATTATTCACATTTTTATTAAAATCATCGATAGCCAAATATACATATTTTATGGGGGCAGGATTGATAACCGACTCTGATATATACTCAAGTGCATTTGTATAATTCGCCTTTGTAAAACCCATATTCCATCCCAATCGAGTGCTCAACGAATATATTTTTATACATTTACCGGTCCAATCCGTATCGAAGTTCAAAGTAAAATGGCGCACATCCGGAGAATTACTAGTAAGTAATTCCACTTTCATCTTTCCAGTCTCTGGACTATGTGAAAAATAAATGGATGAAAAATCATCACTTGGTATGGGTGCATTTGACCCTAATAATGCATTGAGTTCAGTTATAAAGGATGTATTTGTATAGTTACCATCTGGGATTGTAAAAATCTTACTTGTTATAATATCCGGGTCTCCTGGGTTTGATGTTTTTTTATTAATCACTACATTGAAATAATTATTCCCGTAAGATTCAGAAATACCGTAAAAACTAACCGGAAATTCTATGGAAGATACTTTCAGCGAAACGATCTTGGTCAAACGTGTGGGTAAATCCATCATAAAATCCGTACTTGACGTGCTTTCAAAATTATCACGAAACTTGGTATCAACTACCATACTTTGTGTAACTATACGTGTGTTCAAAGGGTTTAAATCACCCGCATAAAAACGGCTCGGATCAGAATAATGATAATTCGCAGTAGAATGTTTTACTAGTTCCCCCTGTCTGTTATCATTTATACGAGGAGTATCTGGTAAATTCAATGTAGTAGATTGTATCAAGGGAATTGTAACGTTATCCGAAGTTTTCTTTTGCAACTGTCTCTTAGCTAGATCAATAAATGCAAATAACTCCTTTTTATCAGCTGTTGAAAAATTACCATCGCGCAATAACTGCGTACGCGTCTCATAGGCATGTTGTTCGATTAAATCTTCATTGTAGTTCGGAACTTCATTCAACAGGAAAAAAAATTCAAGGTCTGTATCCGAATAATTGGCTATTTCTAAATCAAGACTTTCCATATTCCTTTCGTATAGTATATTTTACAAGCCGATATTTTTCAATAGGTTTTTTCGAAATAGAATATTTTACAATTCTATGGATGTTATAGAATTGTAAAATAGAGGTTTATCTCGATTTCAACGTTTTTCGATTCAAATTCTTGGACTTTGTCTTAACAAATTCGGTTATCTTTGTCTGCTTTGATAAAAATACATCTACAATATCGCGATAAAAAGGACGAAACCATTTTCGATACCGTTTCATGTCCCCCAACGAAAACCACCGAATCTCAATCTTTTCAAACAACTTGCTATCATTCAACACCTTGTTGTCCATTTTTTCCCACAAAAACTTATGATTTCGATTATAATATTTGGGTAAATTCGCATCATAATCCATCACAAAAATATGAGCGTGGTATTTTCCCACAGTAACCGGAAAGACACCACCATTCTTTTTGATCATTTCACGTATATCATCTCCATCACCTAAAAATCCAGTCAATTCTTCACCTCCTTCACGCATTGCTGCATCATAGGGCGTTTCATTACCGTCAGCGCGACCACCAAAATCGGAAAATCCCTTTGCGCTATCTTCCATAGGATTTTCCTTACCAAATAGGAAATGCAACTTGTTTTTATGCAAAGCTACTGGTAAAATACTCCCAGCGACCATATTATACTATGCATATAAATGATTTCGGCATACAATGTCTATTTTTGTATATAGATAATGCAATGAAAGTAGCACTTTGTTTCTGGGGACTTACTCGTAGTTTGAAATATACACGCACTAGTATTAAATCTATGATTTTAGACGCTTTTAATGACGCCCAAATTGATTATGAAATATTTCTGCATACATACAGGTTTGAAACACCCTACCAAAATCCTAGGGCAGGAGAAATAAATGTGAAACTCGATTTCGACGAATACAAGTTATTGTGCCCCGATCATCTTCTTGTAGAAGATCAAGATCAAATCAAGAAGAAATTGAATATGTACAAATATCATTCTAAACCAGATCCATACAATTCCAATTACATTTGCATAGACAACATTGTATGTGCATTGTATTCCAAAATGCAACTGGGAAATATGGTTGAACAAACCGGTAAAATGTTTGATTATATTATTTATTTACGCCCCGATGTGAGATTTTTAAACAAATTCAATATTCAATATCTATCTCTAGCTACAAACAACTCTGTATGTATTCCGAATTTTGCCCTTTTCCCAAAATTCAATGATCGATTTTGCATTACAAATAACGCGACATACAAAATTGTAGGCAATATGTTCAACCAATTATTTCAATACAGCAAACAAAACACAATGCATTCAGAACCGTTCCAACACTATATTCTTACCGTGTTTCATCAATTGCAATTGCAATATATACCAATACAATTTAATCGTGTTCGAGCAACAGGAAAAGAAGAAGTGGATGTAGGTAATATACACATTGAACATTTACGAACTATGGAAACAGAAAAAACATACATAGTCTAATTCGAAAATAGTAATGTAATTGAACCCATCATCATAGGCGCACTCGTTTCACAGTATCCAGATTATTCATATTAGTATCACTCACTTCTGTACAAAACAATATCTTGTTACACATCTTGATTTCGGTATAAGATATACTATGACGCAAACTATCTTTGATAAATTTCATTGAAGTTTCTGGTCCAGCCACATCATAGGCCGCCTTGATTTCATTATAAGTTGATTCGGACATCAATCGTGTTATAGGAATATCTTTATGCGGCAAATATTTCAATATATGCTCCAATATAGTGTTCGACTTTAATCCTCGTTCTACCGCTATTTCTTCAATTGTTTTATCTTCTTTCAGAAATAGCTCAAACGAAATCTCTTGAGTCATCCTCTTTGGCTCTTTTACCCCAGTTTTTTTCACCACTTTTAGTCTTGATGGGATAGGACGTTCTTCCACGATTTCTTCTTCTACCAATTCATAACTCGCAAAAGGATTGCCGTCGGACACCTTGCTGTCGGATACCTTGCAGTCAGTCAAGTCCATACTATAATCCAAATCAGGTATTTCTTTGTAAAAAGCGCGCACAGTTTCATTCGCACGAATTCTTTGTGGTTGGAATGCAGACAAATACAGTCCATCCAATGATTGAACACGCGATAAAGCTACATATGTTTGACCATATTCGAATATTTGACCACCCACATCTATGTCCGCCATAGATAATGTCGCACCTTGTATCTTATGGATAGTTAAAGCCCACGCCAGACACAAGGGTATTTGTCCCACGGCTATTGTGGGATATTCTTCGGATTGTCTATAATGAGGATGAATACGTTTTACGATACCATTTGTAAAACGTACTTCCGGTACAATACCGTGATTTGTTTCGATCATCGCAGTAATAATACCTTGGGAACCATTACATATTCCTTGGTCCATATCCAAATTCACAGTACACATCACAATTGCGCCTTCTTTTAAATGCAACACTTCTTGAAACGAAGATGTGCTAGTCAATTGTTGCATTTCATAGTCAATTTCAGATGCGGTCATATTTCGACCTCGCTCTATATGTTCAAGAGAAATTGCCTTATCCGTCTCTAAATACGTTCTACAATCCGCCTTTTTAACACATGTAAAAGGATATTCCTCTGTTTCCAATTTGGAAAACAACAAATTATTCAAATAATCGGTTTTTGCTCGGGTCGGATACAATTTGGTGGGAACACATCCATTGTGTTCTTCCTTCTTAAATTCGCGCTTCACATATTTTTCCAGGATTTTCTGGTTTTCCGACGTCAATGTAGATGTCCGAATTTGAAGCAAAATATCCTTATAAACCGGGTCGGCCTGACGAAAGATTGTTTTCAACTCAATATTATTTTTATGAGGAAATATAGAAGGCCATAATGCGCTCTCAAAACAAAACTGTTCGGAACTCACATCCCCCGTATTTCCCACCGGAGGAAGTTGGTAGAAATCACCCGCGAAGACTACCTGAATTCCGCCAAAAGGAGCATTGTTACAACGCGCTGCCTTCGCAATCGCATCCAATACCTCCAAAATCTTCACCGACATCATACTAACCTCGTCAATAATCAATGTTTTTACGCGCCTCCACCCCGCCTTCACACTCTTGTTTTTCAAAGCATTATTCACAATTTGATAATTGGGTCCTTTGCACAATCGTATTCCACTCCACGAATGGACGGTTCGCGCATTGCATATTGGAGGCAATATAATAGCAGCACATCCAGTCATCGCACAAACCTGAACATTACGACCCTTATTTTTGCATTCATGTACAAAATATTCAATCAAACGTGTTTTTCCGGTTCCTCCTGGTCCCGTGACGAAAATATTCTCGCCTTCACGAAATTTCCCAAACGTATAGCGTTGTTCCTGTGATAATATTGATAAATCCATGTTTGAACTTGTATTTATCAAGGTATGGTTATATGTACAAAACATCAATTTTATTCATGTGTAGCCACCATGCAAAACGAGAAATCCATTCCATTTAAATTCAAAGGAACACCTCTCTCATTTACCAATTTTACTTGGAGACGTTGCAAATTTACTGTCCCTGTATATTTGCGTACATCCGAATCAATATAAGCTCCGCGAACCGGAAACATAACTCCATAAGGATACGATTTGGAATTCATCGCAAATCGAGCCAATATTTGACTACCATTCACGGCGGATTCTTGCAACAAACTGGTAAAAGAATGGGGATTCCCATTTTTAAATTCATCTACCACCAAATACAAATAACGTGGGCCATATAAATCAACAAATGCATCGCTGGTTAAACTCGCAGTTGAGCGAATTATATATACTTGAGATCGATATCCCATCAACCAACCCAATTTATAAGTCGCATTTTGTAAATCAACTGAACCTTGTGTTGTTACATCAAATGCTATCTCACATTCAACCGAACTTGTATTCGTAAATACACTGCGATGATTATCAATAGAATACGTTATCTTTTGAAATACCGCGTTAGAAGCCAATGCAATTTGATCGTTAATGACTGTTACCAAACTAGCTTCTGTATATTGATTGTCTGGAATAATTATAACTGCTACAAACCCCCCCAACGTTAAATGCAACACATTGTTTCCTAGATCATTCGATATGTTATAAAACGTCATGGGAATTTCAGCATTGACTACCTGAATACTCTTTACGTCATTAATTCGTTCAGGTAACGTGATACAATAATCAGCCAATTTACTCGGATCATAATCGTCACGATATCGCGTATCAATATTTATATGTTTGACCTTTGTAGGAGGAGTAACATCCGTCATCACCATGTGACTTCCGTGCTGAGTCACTGTGGGATCCATAAACAAATTCCTGGATGCGCTATCAAAATATTTACTCATTACGTCTATAATGTAAGATACGATTTTTGTTTCCGAATATCAAACAAAATTGATAATGATCATTATCCACAAAGTTTTCACACAAATAATTAACAATGTCTATGTTCGATCATTATTGCAAATATTGCCGCGAATTCTTTGAATTCAAAGAAGGGTTTGATTCACATGTTCAAATGTGCGCATTTTATCACGGTCCAAAATTCGAAAGGGAACGTAAATTAGACAGCTGCAAAAAAATACCTTCTGTCGAAAATCAACATATTATTGTTCAATATTTATTCAATAAAGTGGAGAAATTGGAAAAAGATGTACTGCGACTAAAAGGTCTAAGTGTGACTCGAAAACGTAGAGTTATATTAGAATGGTTACAACGTCCAGACTATCCAAAACCTAGTCTTCCCTTTCATGAATGGAGCAAAACAATACCTGTATCTTATGAACATTTAAAAGGTGTATTTGATGGCGATATTACAGATGGAATGAAACGATCTATCATAGACTTCTTTAGTTATTCTGGTCCATTTCCCATTTGTTGTTTTACTCAAAAATCTGGGACAATCTACATATGGACCATAAGTGAAGGACACGACGAGCCCCAATGGACAATTATGTCCTCTAGAGATTTCACACGATTTGTAAATCGTCTTTCACACTCTTTCCTCGCCACCTTTCTAAATTGGCAACGTGAAAATACTCGGATGATTCGATCCAGTGAAGAAAACAAGGAACGTAATATTCTATATATGCGCAAAATCAATGGTCTTGGGCAAGCATATGAAGAACGTCGCCAATCCGAACTCAAAAAATGGTTATTTCAACATATTGCTCGCAATTTTGAACACGATATTGAATATGACTACGTATAATATATTTACCCATTTGTACTAAAATATGCTGATAACAAATATACTTAAATATATTTTTTTATTCTTCTGTAAAATAGAATAGAATATCATGCCCAACCGACAATTTAAACAGTGTGTTCATGAACTTTCACATTACTTCAATCACAATCGACTTATGTGTCGGTTGAATATGGAGATTGATCTATTCAATCTCTATATGATTTTACATTGCAAAGCAGGACCCTCACTATATCACAGAACACATGATTTCAATACATACACTTTGGAAAAAAAACGATTGTTTGGAGACCCTGCAATTAGTGAAAACTTGAAATGTCACCAGTTAAAATGCTACTAATATTACACAAAATTGATGTATTTTTTGTTTTACTCTCATTTGTAACCTAATAAAGATTTCTATTCAAGAATATTTACACAACATGTCCAAACCCGTTCCTCACCATTTGGCCAAGAAAAACGCCCATCCTCGTGATGAATTCATCACATTCGATGAAGGACCCCACATTTACACAGTCCATGGAAAACAAGGTTACACATCCGTAACCACATGGAACCATCACCATTTTCCCGAATTTAATGCCGACGCTATTATTAATAACATGCTCAGGGGACGCAAAATGAAGGACCCCACTTACAAATATTACGGGATGACCAAACAACAAATTCTCGCAGATTGGGACAAAAATCGCGATTGTGCTGCAGAAGCAGGCACCTTGATGCACTACGACATTGAATGCTTTTACAATGAATGGGATGTAAAAAACGACAGTATTGAATACCAATGGTTTCAACGATTTGTCACGGATTTTCCCGAATTAAAACCCTACCGCACTGAATGGTGTATCTATTATGAGGAACTCAAATTATCCGGTTCCATTGATATGATTTTCGAAAACCCCGACGGAACTCTCCAAATTTACGATTGGAAACGATGCAAAGAGATCTCTTACGAAAATGGCTTTGGTAAATCCGCAATAACTCCCTGTATTGCACACCTACCAGACACCAACTTTTGGCACTATGCTCTCCAACTCAATGTATATAAGAATATTTTGGAAATCAAATACGGTAAGAAAGTGACCGATTTGTATTTGGTGTGTATGCATCCCGACAATCCTTACAAAACGTACGACCGTATTCAAGTACCCATATTAGACAAAGAGATTGCTGATCTGTTCGACGTGCGAAAACAAGAAGTCGCCAATATGTAACATTTTAGTCTATGAGGTAAAACGTATATAAAAATTATCATGGCATTCCATATAACATGTTTGGTTTTTCCACTCGCACCACATTCATTGTATCAACATGTGTAGCCATTGGTGCATCCATTACTCTGTGGAGCTATATGAAACCTAATAAAAAAAAAGAAGAAACAAAATTGTCTCCAGACGAAGCCTACATTGAACATAACAAAGCTCTTTTTGTTGCTCGATTCGAAAAAGACAAGGATAATGCGAATTCCAACATAGGTGACCGTTTTTATTTGAAAGAATCTTATGAGGAAGCGACCAAAGAGCAAAATGGCGATTTGGAAAAAGAATGGCGGAAACGCATTTTGATGGATTATACACCACGTGGGAATATAGTCATGCATTACGATGCATATAAACGGGGATTTTCTTATTATTCAGACACACACATTTCATATCCACTACTCAATGCAGTTGCAATGAAATATGTTTCGGTGTATCAATGTCTTGATTTTTTTATTGATGAAAATGTACATGAACATGTGAGCAAATCACCTTTTCTGCGTATTCACGAAATAGAAAAGACGAAAAAAAAGCAAAAAGAGCAAAAGGTGGATGTAAAAAAGGGTCCCTTTTTACAACCCAAGCCGAAAAAGACCAAAGGGAAATTGCGAATAAACACTTCTGAGAAAGTATTGGCGCAAAATAAATTTGTTTCCATGGGAAAAATACACAATTTTTCCCTTTTAGAGAAACCAGTTGTGAAAGTTTCTGAAGTAAAACAAGTTGTGAAACCCATGAAATATGGTGATTTCAAATCTTGGCGTAATCTTCAACCCGATCCCGATCAAAAGGACGAGGCTATCAACTCTTTTGCTCAACCTTAAGCAACTCCGTTTTTTGTTTCCATTCAATGAAACCCAAGCTTTTTTCAAGATCAAATGATGAACCCAAATGCGATTTAGCAATCATATAACCTTGATATTCCTTGTCCGACAATGAGCGAACATAGTCATCCGTGAGTGATATTGTTTGTGTTTTTTCCATGATCAATAGAATAAGATATGTCTTATTCTTTTGTTGTTTTCGAAACAATCAATTTTGTCTTATACTCTAGTAATTACACAAGGGTGAGATACCGCTCTGGAAATTGCAACAACACCCAAATAGTGTCCCATTACAAATGTCTAGCAGTATAAATTTCCAACGGTATAATATAATAGAATGAAATCTCGTAGCACCGAAAAGAAACGAAAAGGAAACAGAAAACAGAGTTTCAAAAAAAGAAACATGAAGGGTGGGGCACTGCCTACGTTCGATTGGAATAACCCCAAAATTCAACTTTACACATTGATTACACCATCATATGCATGCGATTTTAAAACCGACTCGATAAATATAACCGACAATAAAACAGTTATAACAAACAAAAAAGGTTATTTGTCGAATACAAACCAAACAACCGAATTTACATTAAATCCACTCCCAAATGATCCAAATGATCCAAATGAAAAGCTTAAATGGTTAATAATGAATAAATTAATAGAATTTGTATTTACTAATAACACAAAAGCATTTATTAATACTATTCAATGTTGTTACGGTCTAAAACGTCACACCGACAAAATTATGTCTAGAAGCAATGTTACCTCACAAATTCCCAATGATAATTCGGGCAACCAGTTTAATAATGTTTTTAAAGAAACTGGTACCAATTTTATATTTGCATTATTCAATTCTACAAATAGTACCAAATCTTCGTTACTCGAGGTTGCAGCTACATGGGGCAATGATACTATTCTAGAAATTTTATTGGATATAGCAGGAGATTATGTTTCCCCTCCTATCCTCGATGATCTTTTAAACAAACCGGAATCTAACGACTATATAGATAAATTAAATGCTATCCATAATAACAACACAAAGATAGAAATACAATATGGACCTATATATTCTGCATTAACGGACGGTAATCAAAAAGATATTGTTAATAATGTCCCCAATTATGTAGAGCGAAAAGAGCGTTGTAAAATATTATTACAGTTAAGTCAAATCAATTTCAAAAATGTTAATTCTATTGATGATAGGGCAAAAATAAATAATACTATCTTTATAACCGGTAACAATTGGGTTGTTATTGAAGGTAAGGCATATTATATACCCGCTGCGCCTGACGCTGATTCCGAAAATGCTGTTCCTGCTCCTGATTCCGAAAATGCTGACGCTGATTCCGAAAATACTGATCTTGTTCCTGCTCCTGATTCCGAAAATGCTGACGCTGATTCCGAAAATACTGATCTTGTTCCTGTTCCGGATTCCGAAAATGCTGACGCTGATTCCGAAAATACCGATCTTGTTCCTGATCCTGTGAATGCTGATCTTGTTCCTGATCCTGTGAATACCGATCTTGTTCCTGATCCTGTGAATACTGATCTTGTTCCTGATCCTGTGAATGCTGCTCCTGTTCCTGATCCTGTGAATACTGCTCCTGTTCCTGATTCCGAAAATACTGATCTTGTTCCTGATCCTGTGAATGCTGCTCCTGTTCCTGATCCTGTGAATACTGATCTTGTTCCTGATCCTGTGAATCCTGCTCCGGTCGATAATAGTGATGAGAATAATAATTTCCAACCATTAACAAGAGGGGTGCCCGTTAAACCGGTAACAAGTAATCAATCACCATAAGCGAAAACATAAATTGAAAATCAATTCATGTTTTTCATAAAACAACAATTAACTGCAAGAATAGAAATCAGCTACACCGCACGCAAAAGGCATTTTTGATGTAGGATTTTTATTTTCCTGGTCCAAGAATTCCTCATCCAATGTTGTACAACAGCTGTCTAAACGTCGCAAATAGTCTTCTTGGGTACTTGCCGATTTCAACATATAGGGTTCGGTCTTAGTCATTGGATTCGGGTATGGTTGCGCGAAAGATTGAGGTGTGTTTAACCTATTGTTAAACATGGTAGGCGCTGTATCACAACTCATACATGTTGAAGCTTCACGGGGTATATGCTGAACACACATAGGACATATTATATTACGAGCCTTTCGCTTGGTATATTCATCACTAGTTCTGTGCAGGATATTTCCGGCTCCTGGTTTCACACTGGTATAAGGTTGGGGACGACGTACCCAACGATACCGACTCTGAAGCATTCCATTGGTTCCCAAGGAAGGGCGTTTGATCACACTAGGATTGTTTGTGCAACAACCCTTCACTAGAGGAGCTACGTTGTATGTCCCACAACATCCACCATTGCCCTTCTGTGTATCTCCGTGCATTCGTGTAGGAGGAATGGTACGAGATCGTACTCCCTGACCTACCCATCCTTGGTTGCGAGTACCTCCAACAATGGAAAATTGAGGTACATTTACACTCATATTGTTATATTTGGCCGCTGTTTTACGTTTTAATGTAGCAATAGACATACTATATATACAAGTCACATTTTTCACGAGAATGCGGCATCTGAATTACCCCTACTATACTCTAAATAATATTCTTGTCTATATTTTTCACTATTCACTACTTCCGACAATTTGATTCGATCGCGTTCCATATTTTTTTCCACAAAAACAATCCAGGGCGATTTCATTCTTTTTATAATTCGCCGTTTTTTCTTTGTTCTGCGGATATTTTTTTCGTTCGACATACAATATTATACATCTACCTAGATTTTTATACCTATGGACGCTCAAAATGGGACATTTTGAATGTCCGACAGTTTATACAATTAGTATTGGTTATTCAAGGATCTAATCTTCTTCTTCTTCTTCTAACAACATTGCACGAATATTATCTAATTCGCATATTTCCTCGTGTAATGTTTGATGCATGTCTCGAACAGCATTTGTTTGTTCTCGTCTTTTTACATTAGAATCTATGTTTTTATGTTGATTTTTGTTGTTCCCATATAATATCATAGACGATTTCGACCTTTCTCTCATTGGAACGGCTAAAGATGTATTCGATGTACTCATTTGTAACCTTCCTTGAGCAGTTATCGTCGGTTTGCTCAAGAGCAACCCGGTACTATTTCTTGACTCATTATTCACTCTAATTGGAGACGTAGTCTCATTCTTCATCAAATCGAGCATCATAGTCTCAGGCAAAAGACTATTTAAAGCATCCGTCATATGATTTAAATGATTGATAATCTTATTCATCTTTTTATTCAGATTTTCAAGAGACAAATTCTGTGATTGAGGCATAAACGATATTTATTTTATAGAATTAGACCTTCATTTTAATTCTATAAATTGACCGATACATGTTACAAGCCCAACACTAAATACGAGTCTGATTGTACAAATATTCGGCGATTATCGAAAACGACCAATTTGCGCCATGTAAATCGATTATATCACCACGGTCATTCATCAACTGAACAGACATTTTTTTTATATTCACTGGCCCAAAATATTTACGCTCATTTTCCTGAAGAGCACCGCCAAATTCAGCAAATATTTCGCCACGCTTCAATGAAGACGGTTTCAAAGCAATCAATGCGAATAAATCCTTCAAATAAGGTGGATTCGAATATGTTTTGGTAATAGATTTATTCGCGTTATTATCATATTTGATTGTATTCGCAGCATAATTCTGTTTTTCCGGCAAAATTTGACTCGGGGAATTTGATTTCTCAAGACCAACTTGAGTTGTACCTGTTTCCGCATTCGCAGTATAATGAGCCATATTCGCAGGCGATGTCTGTTTTACAGTTGTAGGAATGCTTTCAATGGTTACTACACCATCGTTCAAATGATTTTGGGTGTAATCATTCAGAATAATATAAAAATCCTTGTACAAATAAATATCCAATATTGTATCCGTAGTCAATGTGATGACCCCCGTTTCGGTATTCAGAAAGTAACTATTTTTTTCAATATAAAGAGAATTATTCGGATCACTTGGGGACAAATTATAAATGGGAGCACTATGATATCCGAGTAGCCACCCTATGGTGAGATCCCATTTGGTTGGTTCAAATACCAAATTCCCATTCGTCGGTATTTGGTTTAATTGCGCATTATTCATATCAAAAAACACTAACTCATAATCCTGTGCTGTATAAGTTTGATTCAGTCGTACTCGCATCTGACTATATTCAATATTTTCACCATTGTAATAGGTAGTTATAAAGGAACCCTCTAACAAAGCGTTTTCATTCATTTGTGCATTGATTTCATTGTATAAATCAAATACATTATATTCACCAGAGGGTATCGTTATCGTTATACTGTTTGTACCCGCCTCATCATATATGCCTTTCATGGTAGAAAATGGATACATATAAAAACGATTGTTCGTCGTTGTAATGGTTATTGTTTTACTCGGATCTGTATAGGGAATATCATCCGCAATTACCTCTGCGTAATTCGTCTGTTTTGAAAATACGGACAATGGATAATATGGCGATTGAAATCCCAATAATTCGTCCCATGATGTACCAGACAGCTCCATTTTATAATCATTTTCCGTTAATTGCGTCTGGATTTTATACGTAAAAGTACAAAGTGTTGTTGTAATATCGACCTTACTCTGCGACATATTCAGACCATTCATTCCAGTTCGATTACCTCGTATATTAATAAAAGTCAAATTGATGACTTTATTCAATCTAGCCAAACTGACGTAGGATCCAGTGGGTATTTGGATTGTATATGGCGGAACGGACGAATTTCCCAATAATGGCTTTGGTCTAACAACAATCGTATTATTCGTATTATCAATGATATAAGGGGGCGATGTGGATACATAGCCGCTAACCGTAGTCCAAACCGAACCCGTTGCATCTATCGGCACATTATAATACACTGTATTTGTAATTACATTGGAATCCGGTGATGTAATATCAATCGTTGAAGGAAAGCCAATGTCGGTATGCAAAATACAATTCGTCAAATCCAAGCTATAATCATATTCATTAAACGACGTCTTGATGGATGTTCGAGAAATCACCCGCTGGTCTTCAATTGAATATCTCATAGTCGCATCTAAAGTAATGTTCGAGGAATGGGTTGCATTGGTTAATGCTACATTGATTGCAGAATTGGTATATTGAGTAGTCCCATTATCAATTCCCACATATTCATTCATCGTATATCCATTTGGATATCCAACAGAACTAGATGTTGGTATAGATACACTAATATTATTCAAAGGCGAATACTTATAATAGTTTTTCGTGCAAGTATAACTAATGGTCGGCGTCGAAGTCACATCATATAATGTTTGAACCGGCGGGTTTTGTCCAATCAGATGATTTGGATGTACAACCAATTGCTCTTCGTCAAACAAAAAACAAGAATCAGGACCTGTCCATATCGGAGGAGTGATAATAGTAGTTTCGTTCGGGAATAGAACCACCGTCTTCATATTCGTCGATTTTATTGTTGTTTCCGGAGCTAAATGTATAGTCAATACATATTGACTCAGGGAATTTATGTTACCATCATTCGTTTTATGAGAAAATATTTCACATTGTATATCCGATCGCGACGAAAGACGAGTTTCCAATGTAATCGCCTCATTTATTTTAGCTATGAGTTGAGAGCGACTATATTCTTCCCCTACAGTTGCATAAGTAACGGTTATTGTATCCAACACCGTCGATGTATCCACATCATATTCTTCTGGCCCCTGATAATTCAAAACGGTAAAATAGTTGTTACCAGGGGTAATATCATCACCAACCACTACAGTAAATACATCTTGGTCGTCATATGAGTTTGGGACAGGTCCAACAAATCCGGTCGCAGCCAATGCGTACTGAAATTTTGAATATACATTGTAAAACGGCTGTACTGTATTCAGATATCCGAGCATTCCTGGTATAGTTGTATTGTTTTCTTGTGTAACCAATGAACTTCCTGATGTGAGAAAATGTAAATAATAACTACTTTCGGTAAATACATTTTTGATATCCAGAGTGAGTGTCGGTTTCAATGTATTATCATCATACGAAATACCGGTTGTACCAAACTCAACTTCTGGATATTGAATTGCGACTTTCGTAACAGATGCATTTATCGCTTCTATTAAATCCGGGATCGTATAAGCACCTGGGGATATCTCAAATTTGAAATCATAGACTCCGTTTATTCCAGGAGACGTTCCTTTTACATGAAAATAATTCGCATTATAAACATCACTTATATTGTACCATTTATAGGGAATATTTACTGAATGTAATCTTAAAGCAACCACATTATTCATTGTATCCGACAAATTAAAGTTAAAATCGGTCGATCGAGGATAGGTCGTATAATCGCGATATTTACTTTGAATATGTACCACTCTACGCTGTGTCTCTTTTAACAATGGATTCAACATACTTGGACCATATTCCATATTGGTTGTTTGTTGAGGGGCTAGTTTGTTATTATTTAACAACATGGGATTTTCTTGCGTATTTGTGGTAGTACCAATTTGTGTATTTTTTGCATGAAATGAATTGTTTTCTTGTGTTCGTTTTTGAGTACTGAAACCTTCCTTTTCGCCATCATCTTCTTCTTCTTCTTCTTCTTCTTCTTCGTCATCTTCGTCATCTTCCTCAAAAAACCGACTATACACATCTTCAAAAAACGTTTCAAAGGATGTATTGTCGGTTTCCCGGTATTTATCAATCATAGTCAATATTTTCGCCTCTAATTCACGGTCACTTGGATTGTTCAAATCCAACATGGTGTATAATTCAGCATCGCTATATTCATTCACATTGTATATTTCGTCGTCGTCATCACTATTTTTCTTTTTTTCCATCAAAAAGTTATCTATATTCTGTTATAAAATCCATTTATATTATTTACGATTCAATCCGTTTCTTGAACATGTTCTTCAAGTAATCCACTAAATCCATTTTTTTCGAACAACGATACAACATATCCATCGGAAATGCTTTAATTCCGCGCAATCGTTTCATATGTCGCGATCCAGTAAAACACAAAATATCAAACACCTTCATTATTTTGTCCTCTTCTTCGTTCATGGATTCTCGTCCTATGCGGTGTTTTCCAAAATACGAATATCGGTTGTAATTATCATCACTATAGACACGATGTTTTTTTACTTGTGCGTGATTTCGCACCATACCTAGACCCATGATTTTATTCGTAGTGTTGTTCATTTCTAAAACTAACAAAATCGAATCTTGTGTCCAATTACCATTGTTCAATTCAGGAGTCGGATATACACAACCCATTTTTTTATTGTATTTCCTATATTCTTCGTTTTCCATCCACGTTTTCGCATCAAACCGAGTTGTTACAATACGAACATTTTTGTTTCGGGCATATTCGCGCATTTCGGTATTGCTTTTCTCTTCAGCGCGCCGACGCTGCTTCGATTTGGAATAATATTGTTTGATCGGTGGTAATGAGGCATCGTCTTCCATTTTGTGTATTCAGTTGCTACATATATGCGAATGCGCCACCACATTCAATTTTGTTTCTTGGACTATGTTAATGATCGATCATCACACTATTGAAATTCACTCGAATTCTTCACATTCTGAAGATAGTTTGGAAAAACGGAAACAAGACGATGTGTTTGAAACTCAATTAAACCACGATTTGGAACAAATCCGACAATCTGCTACTAAATTCGTTCCAAACTACTCACATGTATATCAATTATGTGAAAACAGCAACAGCCCCCTCACTCTTTCACACCACAATAGTGATGACGAAGACGACGATTGTGATTCTCATTTTAGACAACTCACATTAATGGAAGTCGAACAAGGATTAGACAAACATTATGACGGAAATGACGACAAGTTTTCGAGTGAATTAGACATATTAATTACTTATATGAAAGGACAAAAAAACCTCTATTTACAATCACATTTATTATCACAACGCAATCTCAATATGCTCATGATACCAGCATTGCTCATTTCCTCTGTAGTGACCGTTTTCGCACCCCTTATACAAGATTATCATTGGAGCGGTGGCGTTATTTCGGGACTTAATGCATTTATTGCTCTCTTAATCTCTCTCGCAAATTATTACAAATTAGAATCTTCGACACAAACCTTTTATAATACCGCATTGCAGTACGACAAACTAGAGACATCTCTTGAATTCGTTGCTAGCAAAATCGTATTTATGGATGAAAATCAAAACCAACTTTCCAAAATCGTCTTTGAAAAAGTCGATGAAATTGAGAAAAAAATTTCCGAGATTAAAGACTGGAACCCACTTTTTATACCCAATGATATTCGCCAAGTTTTTCCCGTCATTAGTCACATCAACATTTTTTCCTTCATCAAACGGATTGAATCCAACAAAAAAATGCTGGTTGCGAAATACAAGGACGTGAAAAATGAAATTCGCTATATTTTATATCGATCTTCACGACAAAATGAAGACGATACTACCGTCAAACGTCATGAAAATCGGCTCCAGGTTTTGTTAGAAACTAAAGACAAGATCAAAGACGAATTGGTACATTATCGCAATGCTTATAGCCATATTGACGAAATTTTTACCATTGAAATCAAAAATGCAGAAAAGAAAAAAAAATGGTTCCACTATTTTAAGGAAACATGCACTGAAGACAATGGTTTAGCAAAATATAACAAAACCAATCCCATTGTTGATAAGTACATGAATTATATATTTTCTTAACTGGATTTGTTCATCGGGCTTCCACCATTTTCCAATACCACGGTTCATCATGAACCAACTTGATATTTTGACCCTGATTGAACCGATGTATTACATAAGACCCATTTTGTTGTTTCGGGTTGATTAACATATCAATCATAATACGCTTGTGTTCACCATCCAAATGTAGTGTATGTTCCTTGATTTGTGA
>Ga0114915_1000309_pt1 | contig 22494 bp, 20 predicted proteins | sample MalvirAntarct_55_FD_87288 | JGI IMG/M metagenome (GOLD analysis project Ga0114915, IMG submission 87288) | Marine viral communities from the Global Malaspina Expedition - Malaspina viral metaG Antarct_55 | ecosystem: Environmental > Aquatic > Marine > Oceanic | place: South Georgia Island...
CCCCCGGGCCGAAGGTTTATTCAGCCTTCGGCCCGGGGGCGGATTATGTCCTGCGCTTCGGCCGGGCTCACGACGCCCTTGGTCTCGACGATCAGGCGGTAGCTCGCCGGCTCGCGGTGCTTGGCGAAGTTGAAGACGTTCGCCTTGTAGGAGTTGCAGAGGTCGAGGTCGCAGCGGGCGAAGATCAGTTCGTCGCCCTGGGTCGCGGCCTCGGCGACGGTCTGTCCGGACGGGGCGATGATCTGGGTGCCGGCGATCATCGGCACGTCTTCCTCCGGCCCGGCCTTGGCGACACCGACCACCCATGTGCCGTTCTGGTAGGCGCCCGACTGCATGACCAGCTGGTTGTGGAAGAGCGACAGGTCGTCGTGCTCAGGGGTGGGCGGGTTGTGCACCGGCGTATTGTAGCCGAGGAGGATCATCTCCACGCCCTGGAGGCCCATGACACGATAGGTTTCCGGCCAGCGGCGATCGTTGCAGATGCACATCCCGAGACGGCCGCCGAACACCTCCCAAACTCCGAAGCCGAGGTCGCCGGGCTCGAAATAGCGCTTCTCCAGGTGCTGGAACGGCCGGTAGCTCTCGTCTTCGGCATGACCCGGAAGGTGGATCTTGCGGTACTTCGCGACGATGGCACCCGACTTGTCGACGATGATCGAGGTGTTGAAGTGGTGGCGGATGCCCGCGGCGTCGGGCGGCGTCAGTTCGGCATAGCCGAACGAGAAGCCGATGCCGAGGTGCTTCGCCTCATCGAACAGCGGCTGCGTCTGAGGTCCCGGCATCTCCGTTTCGAAGAAGCGGTCCATCTCGGCCCGATCCTCCGCGAACCAGCGGGGAAAGAAGGTGGTCAGCGCGAGTTCCGGATAGACGACGAGGTCGCAGCCGGTATCGCGTGCCTGCCGCATCAATGCGATCAGGCGAACGACGACGTCGGCGCGGCTCTCCTTCAACGCGATCGGCCCGAGCTGGGCGGCGCCTACGGTCACGATACGGGGCATTCGACGATCCTCGGGCGGCGTGTGGCGGCGGTGAGCCGACTGTAGGGGGGCGACCGGCCGGCTGCCAAGCGCGTCCCCGGCGCAAGCACAAGTCATGCCGCGGGGAGGTTCAGTCCCATACCACTTGCGTATGGCTGGCATGCAATTCGCAAGGGCTGAATCGAACGGCCATGTGCCTCGGACGCGATAGGGGGAAAGATCGCGATGTCGTTTCTCAGCAGGATGAGCCTCACCCTCGCCGGTACAGCGGTGTTCGCCGCCGTCGCGTTGACGGGAGCTGCGCCGGCACAGGCGGAGAAGGTGCTTCGCGTGAAGATGCACTCGGACCTGACCGTGCTCGATCCGATCGCAACCACTGCCTACATCGTCCGCAACCACGGCTACATGATCTACGACACGCTCTTCTCGATGGACGAAAAGCTGAAGGTCCACCCGCAGATGGTGGACACCTACGAGATCAGCGACGACAAGCTCATCTATACCTTCACGTTGCGCGACGGGCTTAAGTTCCACGACGGCAGCCCCGTGACGACCGCCGACGTCATCCCGTCGCTTCAGCGCTGGGGAAAGCGCGACGGTCTTGGTCAGGCGCTGATGCGCAACACCGAATCGATGGAGGCCGTGGACGACAAGACCTTCACCCTTAAGCTCAAGTCGCCCTTCGGCCTCGTCTTGGAGGGGCTCGGCAAAATGAGCTCCAACGTGCCCTTCATCATGCCGAAAGCGGTGGCGGAGACGCCGTCGGACAAGTTCACCACCGAGACGATCGGCTCCGGCCCGTTCAAGTTCGACCGTAGCCGCTGGCAGCCCGGCTCCAAGGTCGTCTACGTCAAGAACACCGACTACGTGCCGCGTAAGGAGCCGATCAGCGGACTGGCGGGCGGCAAGGCGGTCCACTTCGACACGGTCGAGTGGAACTGGATCCCGGACGCGAACACGGCGATCAACGCGCTGGCCAACGACGAGATCGACTATCTGGAGAATCCGACCCACGAACTGCTGCCGATCCTCAAGGACACTCCCGGCGTCACCATCTTCAATCTCAACAAGATGGGCTCGCAGGGGATGCTCCGGTTCAACCACCTGCATCCGCCCTTCGACAACGTGAAGATCCGGCGCGCCGCGGCGATGGCCGTCCGTCAGGCGGACTATATGCAGGCGGGCATCGGCGACCCGGACTATTTCATCGCCTGCCGCAGCTACTATCCCTGTGATACGACCTATGCGACGGAGCGTGGCGCCGACGGGTTGATGCTCGGCGACATCGAGGGGGCGAAGAAGCTGCTCGCCGAGGCGGGCTACGACGGCACCCCGGTGACCCTCATGCAGTCGACGCATACGACGCTGATGAGTTCCTACGGGGCGGTGACGGCGCAGTGGCTGCGCAAGGCCGGCTTCGCGGTCGATCTGCAGGCGATGGACTGGCAGACCCTGGTGTCGCGCCGGTCGAAGAAGGTGCCGCCCTCCGAGAGCGGCTGGAACGCCTTCGCCACCAACTGGGTCGGGACCGACATCATCGATCCGATCGTGACGCAGGGTTTCTCCGGCGGTTGCCAGGAAAGTGCCTGGTTCGGCTGGCCCTGCGACGAGACGATCGAGAAGCTCCGCAGCGACTTCGCTTCCGAGAGCGATCCGGAGAAGAAGAAGGAACTCGCCGCCCAGGTGCAGGAGCGCGCCTACGAAATCGTCACGCACCTACCGCTCGGCCAGTATTTCTCGCCGATCGCGTACGGCGATAAGGTGAAGGGCGTCTGGCCGTCGGTCGCACCCGTCTTCTGGGGCCTCGATTTCGAATCCTGATCCCGCGAGCGGGCGGAACGGGCAATGTTCCTTTTTCTGGTCCGGCGGATACTGTCGACCATCCCGGTCCTGCTGACGGTCGCGGTATTCGTCTTCCTGATCCTTCGGATCGGGCCCGGCGACCCGGCGGCCGTCCTTGCAGGCGACACGGCCTCCCTCCAGCAGATCGAGGAGATTCGCACCCGGCTCGGGCTCAACGAACCGCTCTACAAGCAGTTCGCGATCTGGATGGGGCAGCTGGCGACCGGCGACCTGGGCGAGAGCTTCTTCTTCAAGATGCCGGTCGCCGACCTGATCGCCCAGCGCGTGCAACCGACCCTTGCGCTCGCCGTCGTGACGATCATCCTGGCGGTGATGATCGCTGTGCCGCTCGGCGTCGTGGCGGCCTACCGGCAGGGGTCGCTCGTCGACCGTCTGGTCATGATGCTGTCGGTGGTCGGGTTCTCGGTGCCGGTGTTCGTGCTCGGCTACATGCTGATCTGGGTCTTCGCGATCGAACTGCGCGTCTTCCCGGTGCAGGGCTACGTGCGCATACAGCAGGGGTTCTGGCCGTTCATCGAGCGACTGATCCTACCCGCCTCGACGCTGTGCGTTATCTACGTGGCGCTGATTGCGCGCATCACCCGGGCGAGCGTGATGGAGGTTCTGACCGAGGACTATATCCGCACCGCGCGTGCCAAGGGCGTCAGCGAGCGGGTGATCCTGTTCCGCCACGGGCTCCGCAACGCGGCGGTCCCGGTCATCACCATCATCGGCATCGGCATCGCGCTGCTGATCGGCGGCGTCGTGGTCACCGAGAGCATCTACAACATTCCGGGCCTCGGGCGTTTGACGGTCGACGCGGTCCTGGCCCGCGACTTCCCGGTCATCCAGTCGATCGTGCTCGTCTTCTCGATCGTCTATGTCGGGATCAACCTGCTGATCGACATCTCCTACACGTTCTTCGACCCGAGGATCCGCTATTGAGGACGGCGTTCGACGACGCGATCGAGCAAGCGGCGGGCCCAGGGCAGCCGGCCGTGCCGGCCGCCCGCAAGCCGAATGTCGCCACCAAGCTCCTGCGCAACCCGAGCGTGGTCATCGGCGGCGGCGTACTGATCCTCATGGTGGCGATCGGCGTCCTGTCCCCCTGGCTCTGGACCGTCGATCCGATCGAACTGAACCCGATCGCGCGCAATCGCCCGCCGGGTGCGGAGCACTGGTTCGGCACCGACCATCTCGGTCGCGACCTCTATAGCCGCATGACCTACGGCATCAGGGTTTCCCTGTTCATCGGGGTCGTCGTCGCGGCGTTCAGCATCGCCATAGGCGTGACCATCGGCCTGCTCTCCGGCTACATCCGCTGGCTCGACCCGTTCGTGATGCGGATCGTGGACGGGATCATGGCGATCCCGAACATCCTCCTGGCGATCACGCTGGTCGCGGTGTCGGGCGCCAGCGTCGGGACCGTCATCCTGGCGATCACCATTCCCGAAATCCCACGCGTCGTCCGCCTCGTCCGCGGCGTGGTGCTGTCGGTGCGGGAGGAGCCCTATGTCGAAGCCGCGATCTCGCTCGGCACCCGGACGAGCCTGCTGATGGTGCGTCATATCCTGCCGAACACGGTGGCGCCGATGCTGGTGCTCGGCACCTACATCTGCGCCTCGGCCATGATCGTCGAAGCGTTGCTGAGCTTTCTAGGCGCGGGGATCCCGCCCGAAGTGCCCAGCTGGGGCAATACGATGGCGGAAGGGCGCACGTTCTTCCGCATCGCGCCCTGGGTGATCTTCTTTCCGGGAATTCTGCTGACCGTCACCGTGCTCGCCGTGAATATTCTGGGCGACGGACTGCGCGACACACTCGATCCGAAGATGGGGAAGGCGGGCTGACATGACCTTTGGGTCATTGCAGGTCGTTTCGAACGTACGGGTCGATAAGCCGGCTCTACTCGACAAAGCGGATTGTTCGATTGCCGGCGGACTTCTAAGCTTTGGTCCCACGACAGTATCGCGCGCAGCCGGAGGGACCTGCAAGAACGCGCGGAAGCCGACCGCAGAGTCGGCTGCCACAGCCGAACCGATGGTTCGGTGGCTTCAAAATCCATAACAAGGAGGCATACGTGAAGGGTATCAACACCAAGGTGGCCGGACTCCTCGCAGCGACGGCGCTGGCGGTTCCAGCCGCGCTTCTCTCGGGCGCCAGCAGCGCGGAGACGGTTCTGAAGGTCATTCCGCACGCCGACCTGAAGAACACGGACCCGATCTGGACCACGGCCTACATCACGCGCAATCACGGCTACATGGTCTACGACACGCTGTTTGCGCTCGACGAAGACTTGAAGCCGCAGCCGCAGATGGCGGAGGGCTATACGGTTTCCGACGACAAGCTGACCTGGAAGGTCACCTTGCGCGACGGCCTCAAGTTCCACGACGGCGCACCGGTGAAGGCCGAGGACGCGGTCGCCTCGCTGCAGCGGTGGGGCAAGCGCGACGGCATGGGCCAGAAGCTGTTCGAGGCGATCGAGAGCATCGCGCCGGTCGACGACAAGAGCTTCGAGATCAAGCTCAAATACCCCTATGGCCTGGTGATCGATTCGATCGGCAAGATCAGCTCGAACGTGCCGTTCATCATGCCGAAGCGACTGGCCGAGACCGATCCCTTCACCCAGGTCCCGGAGATCGTCGGCTCGGGACCGTTCAAGTTCGAGAAGGAGCAGTGGGTCCCGGGCAGCAAGGTCGTCTACACGAAGTTCGCCGACTACGTGCCCCGGAAGGAGCCGGTGAGCGCCGCCGCCGGCGGCAAGGTCGCCAAAGTCGACAAGGTCGAGTGGCTCTACATTCCCGATCCGAACACCGCGATGAACGCGCTCATCAGCGGCGAGGTCGACTATTACGAGCAGCCGCCGATCGATCTCCTGCCGATCCTGCAGCAGGCGGACGGCGTGAAGGTCGATCGCCTCGACCCGCTGGGCAGCCAGGGCATGCTGCGGATGAACCACCTGCATCCGCCTTTCGACAAGCTGAAGGCGCGTCAGGCGGTCCTGAAGGCGATGGACCAGACGGAGTACATGCAGGCGGCGATCGGCAACCCGGACTACTGGAAGGTCTGCCAATCCTACTATTCCTGCGGCACGCCCATGGAGACGACGGTCGGCTCCGAGCCGTACCAGAAGAAGGACATCGCCGGCGCGAAGAAGCTGCTCGCCGAGTCCGGCTACAAGGGCGAAAAGGTCGTCATTCTCCACATGACGGACATTCCGGTGACGAATGCGGCGACGCTCGTGACGGCGCAGAACCTGCGTGAAGTCGGCTTCAACGTCGAGATGCAGGCGATGGACTGGAGCACCGTCACGTCGCGCCGCGCCGTGAAGGAGCCGCCGGAGAAGGGCGGCTGGAACATCTTCCACACCTGGTGGATCGGCGGCGACATCGCCAACCCCGTGATTCATAGCGGCCTCGGCGCCGGTTGCGAGAAGGCGTGGTTCGGCTGGCCGTGTGACGCCAAGCTGGAGGAGATGCGGACGGCCTTCGCCAAGGAGACGGATCCGGAGAAGCAGAAGGCGATCGCCGAAGCGATCCAGAAGAGGAACTACGAGGAGGTCGTGACGCACGGCAACTTCGGCACCTTCTTCACGCCGGTCGCCTATCGGGAGAACGTCTCCGGCATGATCAGGTCGCCGGTTCAGTTCTTCTGGAACATGGCGAAGAACTAGAAGAAGAGCGCTGGGCGGGGGCCGACCGGCCCCCGTCGGGGGAGGCGCGCCGCATTAATCGGAAAGGAGTCTGGAGCATGGGGTCGACGTTCAGAACAGTCCTGCGTACGGCGGCGGCGTTGTTGCCGCTTGCGCTCCACGTGTCGTCTCCCGCATCCGCGGAGACTACGCTCCGGGTCGTGCCGCATGCGGATCTGAAGAACATCGATCCGATCTGGACGACCGCCTACATCACACGCAACCACTCCTATCTCGTCTGGGACACGCTGTTCTCACTCGACGAAAACTTCCAGCCGCAGCCGCAGATGGTGGAGAGCTGGAAGGCCAGCGACGACAAGATGGAGTGGACGTTCACCCTCCGTGACGGCCTCAAATTCCACGACGGTGCGCCGGTGACGTCCGCCGACGTGGTCTCTTCGCTGGAGCGCTGGGGCAAGCGCGACGGCATGGGCCAGCAGCTGTTTGCCGCGACTGAAACGCTCGAGGCGGTGGACGACAAGACGTTTCGTCTGAAGCTCAAGTCGCCTTTCGGCCTCGTGCTGGAATCTTTCGGCAAGCTGAGTTCCAACGTGCCGTTCATCATGCCGAAACGGCTGGCCGAGACGGACCCGTTCAAGCAGGTGCCGGAAGTCGTCGGCTCCGGCCCCTTCCGCTTCATGAAGGAGCAGTGGGTTCCGGGGAGCAAGGTCGTCTACACCAAGTTCGCCGACTATGTGCCACGCAAGGAGGCTCCCAGCAACGCGGCGGGCGGCAAGGTCGCCAAGGTCGACCGCATCGAATGGCTCTACATTCCCGACCCGAACACCGCGATGAACGCGCTCATCAGCGGCGAAGTCGACTACTACGAGAATGCGCCTGCCGATCTCGTGCCGATCCTGCGACAGGCCGAGGGCGTCAAGGTCGAAACCCTCGATCCCCTGGGCAACCAGGGCATGCTGCGCTTCAACCACCTCCACCCGCCGTTCGACAAGCCGGAACTGCGCAAGGCCGTCTCCTATGTCTTCGACCAGGAGCAATTCCTGCAGGCGGGTGTCGGCGATCCCGCCTTCTGGCAGAAGTGCTACTCCTACTTCGCCTGCAATGCGCCGGTCGGCACCGACGCCGGTGCCGTCAAGCAGCCTGATATGGCGAAGGCGAAGGAACTGATGAAGGCCGGCGGCTACGACGGTACGCCGGTGACGATCCTGCAGGCGACCGACATTCCGGTGCTGAACGCTGCGGCGCTGGTGACTGCGCAGGGCCTGCGCGAGGCAGGCTTCACGGTCGACCTACAGGCGATGGACTGGGCGACGGTGACGTCCCGCCGCGCGGTGAAGGAGCCGCCGGGGAAGGGCGGCTGGAACGTTTTCTTCACCTGGACCCTCGCAGCCGACCTGCTGACGCCGCTGGCCACGAACTTGAGTGCGGGATGTGACAAGGCGTGGTTCGGCTGGCCGTGCGACGAGAAGATCGAGACGTGGCGCGCCGCCTATCCGCGGGCGACTGACGATGCGACGCGGAAGGACCTGGTCGAGAAGATCCAGGAGCGGAACTACACCGAGGTGCTGACGCACCTGCCGATCGGCGCCTGGTTCAGCCCCGTGGCCTATCGCAGCAACCTGTCCGGCGTCGTGAAGTCGCCGGTGTCGCTCTACTGGAACATCGAAAAGAAGTGACGGCGGACCGGCGGTGCACTCGCGCCGCCGAACCTTCCCCGAAGCCATAACCAGAGAACTGAATGTTCCGCTTCATCCTGCAGCGTATCTTCGCCACGATCCCCGTGATGCTCGTGGTGGCGGTCTTCATCTTCCTGATGCTCCGCCTCAGTCCCGGCGATCCGGCGACGGTGATCGCCGGCGACTATGCGACGCCGGAGGCGGTAGCGCGGATCCGCGCCAATCTGGGCCTCGACGAGCCGCTGCCCGTGCAGTTCGTCGCCTGGATCGGCAACCTTCTCACCGGCGACCTGGGCATATCGATCTTCTCGAACCTGCCGGTGACGACGCTGATCGCGCAGCGTGTCGAGCCCACGGTGGCGCTGGCGTGCACCACGCTGATTCTGATCCTGGTCGTCGCCGTACCCCTCGGCACGATCGCGGCGTGGAAGGCGAACACCTGGATCGACCGCACGATCATGATAGGAGCGGTGCTGGGCTTCTCGATCCCGGTCTTCGTGCTCGCCTATATCTTCATCTACGTCTTCGCTATCCGCTTCGGCTGGCTGCCGGTGCAGGGCTATGTCAGCCCGTCCGTGGACGTGGTGAAATTCGCGCGGCACATGGTGCTGCCGACGGTGGCGCTCAGCGGGTTCCTGATCGCACTGATCGCGCGTATGACACGCGCCAGCGTCCGCGAGGTCCTGGACGAGGACTATATCCGCACGGCCCACGCAAAGGGCCTGACCGAGCGCGCGGTCCTGATGCGGCACGCGCTTCGCAACGCGGCCGTTCCGATCGTCACGATGATCGGCATCGCCGTCGCCATCCTCCTGAGCGGCGTGGTGGTGACCGAGACCGTCTTCAACATTCCCGGTCTCGGACGGCTCGTCGTCGATGCGATCCTGAAACGCGACTATCCGATCATCCAGGGCCTGATCATCGTGTTCTCGTTCGTCTACATCCTGATCAACCTGATCGTGGACATCATCTACACAGCCCTCGACCCGAGGATCAGATATTGAGCCAGCAGGCGAGCGCGACACTCATGGGCGGCGCGAAACGGCCCGGTCTGGCGGTCATGGACCTGTTCCGCCGACATCCGACGATGATGCTCGGCGGCGCCATCCTCCTGGTGATGGTGCTGGGGGCGCTCCTGGCCCCCTGGATGTTCACCGTCGACCCGATCAAGTTCAATCCGATCAACCGCCTCAAGGTGCCGTCGGAGACGTTCTGGTTCGGGACGGACATGTACGGGCGCGACGTCTACAGCCGCGCGGTCTACGGCACGCGCATCTCGCTGGCGGTCGGCGTTGCCGTCGCGATTCTCAGCGTGGTGATCGGGCTCGCGATCGGGCTCGTCTCCGGCTACATGCGCACGCTCGACCACATCATCATGCGCGTCATGGACGGGCTGATGGCAATCCCGGCCATCCTGCTCGCCGTGGCGCTCGTCTCGCTGTCCGGCGCCAGCATCGTCACTGTCGTCATCGCGATCACCATACCGGAGGTACCGCGCGTCGTACGGCTGGTGCGCAGCGTGGTGCTGTCGGTGCGTGAGGAACCCTATGTCGAGGCCGCCGTGGCGGCGGGGACGCCCCTGCCGCTCATCCTGATCCGCCATGTACTGCCGAACACCGTCCCGCCGCTGATCGTCCAGGCGACCTACATCTGCGCCTCCGCGATGATCACGGAAGCGATCCTCAGCTTCCTCGGTGCCGGCACCCCGCCGGAAATCCCGAGCTGGGGCAACATGATGGCCGAGGGCCGGACATTCTTTCAGCTGGCGCCCTGGATCATCTTCTTTCCAGGGGTAGCCCTGGCACTGATCGTGCTTGCCGTGAACGTCCTCGGCGACGGGCTGCGCGACACCCTCGACCCCCGCATCGCCAAGCGTGTTTAAGGAGCGCCCGCCCGTGACCGCACCGAACGGACCCTCCACCGAGCCGGTCCTGCGCATCGATGGCCTTACCGTTGCGCTGCCCGGCAACGCCGATCGCAAGAATGCCGTCCAGGACGTCAGCTTCGACGTAAAACCCCAGGAGATCCTGTGCGTGGTCGGCGAGTCCGGCTCGGGCAAGTCGGTCACCGCCTATACGGTGATGGGCCTGCTGCCGAAGCGCCAGCTGACGCCGACCGCGGGCCGGTTGCTGCTGCAGGGGGAGGATCTGCTGAAGGCCACGCCCGCGCGGATGCGCGAGCTCCGCGGCAGCCGCATGTCGATGATCTTCCAGGAGCCGATGACGGCGCTGAACCCGGTCATGCGGGTCGGCGACCAGATCGAGGAGGTCCTGAAAGTCCACAGCACGATGTCGCCGCAGGAGAGGAGCGAGCGCGTCCTCGGCATCCTGCGCGATGTGCACATGCCGGATCCGGCGAGCATCCGGAACGCCTACCCGCATCAGCTCTCGGGCGGCCAGCGCCAGCGTGTCATGATCGCGATGGCATTGGTCATGGAGCCGGCCCTGCTGGTCGCCGATGAACCGACGACGGCGCTCGACGTGACGACGCAGGCGCAGATCCTGCGGCTGATGAAGGATCTGCAGCGCGATCACAATACCGGGGTCCTGTTCATCACCCACGACTTCGGCGTCGTGGCGGAGATCGCCGACCGGGTCGTCGTGATGCAGAACGGCCTCGTCGTCGAGACGGGCGACGCGCGGAAGGTGCTCCGCGATCCGCAGCACCCGTACACCCGCATGCTGATCTCCTCGGTTCCGAGCATGACGCCACGGGCGCGGCGACCCGATCCGACCTCGGCGACGGTCCTGAAGACGCACAATCTGGAGATGGTGTACGGCGGCAAGTCGTTCTTCCAGAAGTCCCGCATCGTGCGCGCCGCGCATGAGGTGAACATCGACGTGAAGCGCGGCGAGACCCTGGGGATCGTCGGTGAGTCGGGGTCCGGAAAGTCGACCGTGGCCCGCTGCATCGTGCGCCTGATCGAGCCGACCGGCGGCAACATCTACCTGGATGACGCGGATATCGCGCACCTGCCGACCAGTTCGCTGCGCAAGCATCGCAAGCGGGTCCAGATCGTGTTCCAGGATCCCTATCGGTCGCTCAACCCGCGCCGAAGCGTCGGCGATTCGATCGCAGAGGGGCCGATGAATTTCGGTCTGTCGAAGGCCAAGGCCTGGGACCGTGCTAAGGACCTGATGACGCTCGTCGGCCTCGATCCCCGGGCCGTCGACCGCTACCCCTATCAGTTCTCGGGTGGACAGCGGCAGCGCATCTGCATCGCGCGCGCTTTGGCCATGGAGCCCGAACTGCTGATCGCCGACGAGGCCGTATCCGCCCTGGACGTGTCCGTACAGGCGCAGGTCTTGGAACTGCTCGACGACGTGCGCAAGAAGTTCGACCTCGCCATGCTGTTCATCACGCACGATCTGCGCGTCGCCGCCCAGGTCTGCGACCGGGTGGCGGTGATGCACAAAGGCGAGGTGGTGGAGTACGGAACGGCGACGGAGGTCTTCGCCGCCCCTCGTCACGCGTATACCCGTTCCCTGTTCGACGCGGCGCCAGGGAAAGACTGGGAGTTCGGGAAGTTCGAGGCGGCCTGACGGGCCTCGCCGTCAATCGACCCCGCTGCCGGTCGCGAAGACCTCGACGAGGCGGGGGCACATCTGCTCCAGGTCGCCCGGGTTACGGCTGGTCACCAGGTTGCCGTCCACGACCACGGCTTCGTCACGGACGATGGCGCCGGCGTTCTTCAGGTCGACCTGGATCGCTTTCCAGCCGGTCATCGTCCGTCCGCTGGCGAGGCCGGCGCTGATCAGAACCTGCGGACCATGGCAAATCGAGCCCACCGGCTTGCCGCTGCGGAAGAAGTGCGTAACGAAGTCGATCATCCCCTGGTCGCTGCGCAGTGCGTTGGGATTGTAGAGGCCACCCGGGATGAAGAGCGCGTCGTAGTCGTCGGCCCGCCCTGCCGTCAGCGGGACGTCCACCTCGATCGACTCTCCCGGCTCGAGGTGGCGATAGCCGCGCACGGTCCCCGGCTTGAGGCCGACGACGTGGACCGTCGCCCCGGCTTTCTGCAGCGCGGAGCGCGGCTCCGTGAGTTCGACCTCTTCAAACCCGTCCGCCGCGATGATCGCAACCTTCTTTCCCGTCAGTTCGCCCGACATTCTGCGCTTCCTGTTCCGTGTAGCGCCGGCCAATGCCAGCGCGGGAGGAACAGTTGCCAACCACTACGGTTCCGGCCGCGGGCAGCGTGCTCCGGCGGCCGGACGCGTCGTCAGGACGACAGGTCTTCCGCCCGGGTCGGGGCCGGATCGACGATGCGCAGGCCGCCGGGAACGACCTCCATGATGGCCAGGCCGCGATCGGCCGTGCCGTCCGGACGGAAGCGGAAATAGCCGTCGGCGCCGGCAAAGCCGCGTGGGTTGGTGATGGCCTGCTGGTCGAAGCGCGCGTTCGGCGTCTTCGCGATGAGCGCGGTCAGTGCGGTCGCGTCATAGGCGAGTGTCGCGATGCGCGGGGGCTTGCCGCCATAGTTGCCGGCGTAACGCCGCTCGAACTCGGCGCGCTTCTCCGGTGGCACGAGGGCGAACCAGCCGCCGTTCAGGAGCGGCTCCTGATAGAGGGTGTTGCTCGGATGATCCCACTGGCTCGTCCCGAGGAACTTCGTGCGCGACGGCTCGATGCCGGAGGATTGCAGTTGGCGCGCCACGTCGTTGAGGGCAGGGCCGCTGAACGGCAGCAGGATCGCATCGTAGCTGTCGCCCTGGGCGAATTCCCGCGCGCCGCTCGCTACGGAAGCCGGATTCTCCGGCACGATGATCGTGCGCGCCACTGTGCCGCCGTAGCGGCTGGCGCTCGACTGCAGCGCGCCCACGGCGAGGCGGCCATAGGGGCTGTCCGGCGCGAAGGCACCCATGCGGCGCAGGCCGCGGCTGCCGGCATAGGCGACCGCGCGCTGCACCTCCTGGCCCGGCAGGAAGCCCATCAGGTAGACGCCGTTGCCGGCGACCATCTGGTCGTTGGAGAAGGCGATGATGTTCACGCCGGTGCCGCGGGTCGCGGTCGACGCCGCCCGCACCGACGTGCTGAGCAGCGGGCCCAGGATCAGCTTCACGTCCTGGCGCAGGGCGTTGCGGGTCGCTTCCGCCGCACCTTCCGGGGTGCCCTGGGTGTCCAGCGGGACCAATGTGAAGTTGTCGTCCGCCACATCGAACACCGCCATCTGCGATGCCTTCAGCAGGGCGTCCCCGATGGCGGCGTGCTGTCCGGACAGCGGCAGGAGCAGCGCCACCTTCACCTTCTCGGCCGGCTTGCTTGTGTCGGTCAGCAGGTCCTTCGGAAGATAGGGCGGCACCTGGCTGGTATCGTAGCGGGCGGCCGGCTGTTGTACGTTGCCGCCGCTGGTGCCGCTGCTGCTGCATCCGGCGAGGAGCGCCGCGGCGCAGACCAGCGCGGCAGCGGCGAAACCGCGTCCCCTCGCCCTGATTGCGGCGGCGACCGGTGCCGGTCGGTTGGCGGGGCAGGGGGCTATGTTCACGATCTTCCTCCACGAACCGACGGCCGAACGGGTTCAAACCTAGCTAACGGGTCCGGCGGGAGCAAACGGCAATGGACAGCAGGGGTTCCGAATCCCCGAGCGATGCAGCATCGATCACGCCCGGCCTCTATCTGGTCGCGACGCCGATCGGGAACGCGGACGACATCACGCTGCGCGCGCTGCAGGTCCTGCGCGCCGCGGACGTCGTCGCGTGCGAGGACACGCGCCATACGGGCCGACTGATGCAGCGCTACGGCATCGCCGCGCGCCTGATCCCCTATCATGATCACAATGCGGACGAGGCTCGGCCCCGCCTGCTTGCGCGCCTTGCGGATGGCGGCAGGGTGGCGCTCGTCAGCGACGCCGGGACGCCTCTGGTTTCCGATCCCGGCTTCAAGCTGGTGCGCGAGGCACGGGCGCAGGGAAGCGCCGTGACCGCGATTCCCGGTGCGTGTGCCGCCGTGACGGGACTGCAGCTTTCGGGGCTGCCGCCGGACAGGTTCATGTTCGTGGGGTTTCTGCCGCCGCGCCAGTCGGCGCGCAGGACGGCGCTGGGAGAATTGCGGGCCGTGCCGGCCACCCTTGTGTTCTACGAGAGCCCCAACCGACTGTCGGACGCGCTCCTCGACATGGAGGCGGTCCTGGGCGACCGGTCGGCCGCGGTTACGCGCGAGCTGACGAAGCTGTTCGAAGAGGTGGTGGAAGGGCGCCTGTCTGAACTCGCGGCGCGCTACCGGGACGATCCTCCAAGAGGCGAGATCGTCGTCGTGGTCGGCGGGCCGGAGGCGCCGGCGGTCGATGCGGTGGACGTGGACGGAATGCTCACCGCGGCTCTCGCGACCTCGGGCGTACGCGATGCCGCCGCCGCCGTCGCCGAGGTGACCGGCCTGTCGAAGCGTGAATTGTACGCCCGCGCCTTGGCACTCGGACGTCGGGAGTAGCCATGGCGGACCCCGCGCGCGCCTGGCGTTTGGCGCGGCGCCGCGACCGGGAAACCGCCGGGCGCCGCGCGGAAACGGTCGCGGCGCTGTATCTGCGCTGCAAGGGCTACCGTATCGAGGATCGGCGCGTCCGCACGCCTGCCGGCGAAATCGACATCGTCGCCCGCCGTGGGGCGATGCTGATTTTCGTCGAGGTGAAGGCCCGCGTCGCCCACGCGGCGGCGCTCGAGGCGGTGACCCCGCGGCAGCGGCGACGGATCGAGCGGGCGGCCGAATGGTATGCCGCCAGGCGCAACCGTCTCGCGGCACCGACGATGCGCTTCGACGTTGTCGTCGTCCGGCCCTGGCGTCTTCCGTCGCATCTCCGCGACGCATGGCGGCCGCCGGGCTGAACCGAAGGGGCTTGAACGCGGCGCGGTCCGCGAGGAACCTGTGGCGATGGATTTGGACATCGATGCCGAGACGTACCTGCGTGGCCTCGCGCAGCAGCCCGACGCCGAGATCGATATCGGCGAAGCTGCACTGGTTCTTGCCGCCTGCGACCGGCAGCGGGTGGCACTGGATCGCTATCGCGACCACCTGGCGACGCTGACCGAGGAGGTCGGCGCAGCCGCGATGGCCGTCGACGGCCTGGAGGGCCGTGTCGCGGCACTGCGTGCCGTGTTCGTCGAGCGGCACGGCTATGCCGGCGACACACTGACCTACGACGACCTGCAGAACGCCAACCTGCTGCGCGTGATCGACCGGCGGAAGGGACTGCCGGTTGCCCTCGGTATCCTCCTGCTGACGGTAGCGCAGCGCCTGGACTGGGACATGGTCGGTCTGAATTTCCCCAGTCACTTCCTGCTCAGGCTCGACTGCGGCGGCGCCCGGGCGATTCTCGATCCGTTCGAAGGCTGCCGCGAACGTTCGGTGCCTGATCTGCGCGACCTGCTGAAGGCCGGTGGCAGACCCGATGCCGAACTGCTGCCGAGCCATTATGCGCCGGTCGGACGACGCGACGTGCTGCTGCGCCTGCAGAACAACATTAAGCTGCGGCTGCTGCAGTCCAAGGATGCTGCGCGCGCACTGCGCGTCGTCGAGCGGATGCTGTGGATCGCACCGGGCGTACCCGAGCTGATGCGCGAGGCGGCGCTGCTGAACGTTCATCTCGGCCGCCTGCAGACCGCGATCGCCCAGCTCGAGGCGTACCTGGAGGCCGAGCGCGGACAGCAGGCGCGGCACCGAATGGCGACCCTGCTCCAGGATCTGCGCAATCGCCTGAACTAAGATGGTCCTCTCGATTGAGGCCGGCCCGCTCCGCAGGCTATAACCGCGGTCGCCCAACCCGCGTGCAAGGGACGTATCCGCGATGAGCCTCGCCGTCGCCATCCAGATGGATCCGATCGAGACGATCGACATCGACGCCGACAGTACCTTCGCGCTCGCGCTCGAGGCGCAGAAGCGGGGTTGCGGTCTGTTCCACTACCTGCCGCAGAACCTGGTCTTCAAGAGCGGCAGGCTCTATGCCCGCGTCAGGCCACTGCGGGTGAAGCGGGAGCGGGGCCGGCATTTCGAGTTCGGCGACTCGTCGGTCGTGGACCTGGCGACCATGGACGTGATCCTGATGCGCCAGGATCCGCCGTTCGACATGGCTTACATCACCGCCACCCACCTGCTCGAGCACGTGCATCCCCAGACGCTGGTGGTGAACGATCCCGCGAGCGTGCGCAACGCCCCGGAGAAGCTCTTCGTCACGCATTTTGAGGGCGTGATGCCGCCGACGCTGATCACCGCCGACCGGCAGGAGATCATCGCGTTCCGCGAGGAGCACGAAGACATCATCATCAAGCCGCTGTTCGGCAATGGCGGCGCCGGCGTCTTCCACATCACGCCGGGCGACGAGAACCTGACCGCGCTGCTCGAACTGTTCACGACGCTGTATCGCGAGCCGGTTATCGTCCAGCGCTACGTGCCGGAGGTGCGTGCCGGCGACAAGCGGATCATCCTGGTCGACGGCGAGCCGGCCGGTGCGGTGCTGCGGGTTCCGGCCAAGGGCGAGGCGAGGGCGAACCTGCATGTCGGCGGCAAGGCGGTGAAGACGACGCTGACGCCGCGCGAGGTCGAGCTCTGCCATGCCATCGGGCCGACGCTGCGTGAGCAGGGGCTCGTGTTCGTCGGCATCGACGTCCTCGGCGACTGGCTGACCGAGATCAACGTGACCTCGCCGACCGGCCTTCAGGAGATCGAGCGGTTCGACGGGACGAACGTCGCCGGTCTGATCTGGGATGCGATCGAGCGCCGCTACCAGGAGCAGCGCTCGTCGCAGTCCGCGTAAGAGGGTGGCGGAGCGTCAGAAGCGGTAGCGGATGCCCGCGCCGACGATCCACGGATCGAGCCGGGTCGTCGCATTGATGGCGCCGTCGTTGACGCGAACGTCCGGGCGCAGCCAGAGGTGCTTCACGTCGAAGTTCGCCACCCAGTTCGGCGCGATCTCGATATCGAGACCAGCATTCAGGGCCACGCCGAATGCGTTCTTCACGTCGACATCGGTCACCGGTGCGCTGCGGCCGCCGCCCTCGGCGTAGAAGACCGTGTAGTTCACGCCGACGCCGATATACGGGCTGAAGCGCTCCTGGGGCAGGGGGTGGTACTGCAGCGTCAGTGTCGGGGGCAGAGCCCAGACGCGGCCCAGGTCGACATCGCCGATCGCGGAATCCTTCACGTCGAGCTCATGGCGGGTCGTTGCGGCGATCAGGTTGAGCGACAGGGTGTCCATGAGGAAGTAGGTGAAATCGATCTGTCCGGTCCAGGAATCGGACGCGTCGGGCTCGCCGCCGATCGTTTCGACATGACCACCGGAATGCGGCAGCACGCCGATCACGCTGGCGCCGATCAGAAAATCGCCCGCATGCTTGCCGCGGACAGCCTCCTGAGCGTGCGCGGGAACAGCGGCGGCGGCGATCATGGCGGCACCGGCCATAAGGCCGAAAAGGCGGTTCATTGTTTCGGTTCCAGTCTCCAGGGTTGGTAGCCGCACGCTAGGCGCACGGCCGACGCACCGGCTTGATCCGGATCAAATTTCCAAGGTGCCGCCGGGCGAATGCCGTTATGTCGCAGGCAAGCCGCGCGCTGGCACGGCAGTCGCATCCCTTGGCCGATATGCCGCTTCGCGCCTACGATCGCGGCGGTGCTTGGAAAGGATGAATCTGATGGACGATACCGAACTCTGCTTCACGCCGGCGACGACGCTGGCGGCGATGATCCGAAGCAAGGAGGTATCGCCGGTCGAGACGACGCGGGCCGTACTGGATCGCATCGCCGCGGTCGACGCCAAGGTGAATGCCTTCGCGGCACTCGACGCCGACGGCGCGATGGCTGCGGCGCGCGCCGCGGAGGCGGCAGTGATGGCGGGCGGCGCCCTCGGCCCGCTGCACGGTGTCGTCGCGACGGTGAAGGATCTGGCAGACGTCGCCGGCCTGCCGACCGAGCGCGGGTCCCACACCGCCAAAGGCAAGATCGCCGACCTCGACACGCCATTCGCGGCGCGGTTGAAAGCCGCCGGCGCCGTCATCCTCGGCAAGACGACGACGTCCGAACTCGGCTGGACCGGCGTGAGCCGCAGCCCACTGACCGGCATCACCCACAACCCCTGGCGGCACGGACACAATGCCGGCGCTTCCTCCGCAGGGGCAGGGGCCGCCGCGGCGGCCGGCTTCGGGCCGTTGCACCAGGGCTCCGACGGTGCCGGCTCGATCCGTATGCCGGCGCATTTCTGCGGCGTCTTCGGCCTGAAGCCGACGTTCGGGCGGGTGCCGAACTGGCCGGTGCCGAACAACGACCAGACATCGCACAACGGGCCGCTGACCCGCACGGTGGCCGATGCCGCATTGATGATGGAGGTGATGGCAGGTCCCGCGCCGCTCGACCACTGGACGCTGGAGGCACCGCCGGCGGATTACAGCGCCCGCCTCGGTGAAGGGATCGCCGGCCTCAGGGTCGCCTACAGCCCTGATCTAGGTCACGCGCGCGTCGATCCCGAGATCGCGACGCTCGTCGCGGACGCCGTGAAGGCGTTCGCCGGCCTGGGTGTGACCGTCGAGGAGGTGACGCCGCCCTTCGAGACGGACGGGCCGGACCTCGTCCGCTTCATGTGGTCGACGCAGATGGGGACCTACGCGCCGTTTCTGGCCGAGTATCGCGACCGCATGGATCCGGGGCTGGTCGCCTGCATGGAGGAGGCGGAAGGACGCAGCGCCGCGGAGTATCTGGCCGTTCGCGGACGCAAGCTGCGCTACATCGAGAGCGTGAACCGCTTCTTCCAAGACTGGGATCTGCTGCTGACGCCGGCCGTGTCCGTTGCGGCCTTTCCGGCGGAGCGCCTTCAGCCGGCGCATTGGCCGGAGCATCCCTGGGATTGGATCAGCTGGGCCGAGTTCTCCTGGCCATTCAACTTCTCAGGTACCCCTGCCGCCAGCGTTCCGTGCGGCTTCACCAAAGACGGCCTGCCCGTCGGCCTCCAGATCGCCGGCCGCCGCTTCGCCGACCTGACCGTGCTGCAGGCGGCCGCAGCGTTCGAGCAGGCTCGCCCCTGGGCCGACAAGCGACCGTCCCTCTGATCATCACTGCGGCTGATCGAGCGCATCGAGAATGCGCTCGATCCAGCTTTTCGGAATGCCGCGGGTGATGAAGACGATCCTGGTGCGCCTGTCGTCCGAGGGCCACGCGTCGAGCGTTACCGGTGTGTGAAAGAGATGCTGGACGCCATGGATCACCACGGGATGGTCCGGCTGCTCGCGCAGATGGACAATGCCCTTGACGCGCAACAGGTCTTCGCCGCGCTGGCTCGCGATGATTTCCAGTGCGAGCGTCAGGCCAAGGCCACTGATGGGTGTACCGCGTATCAGGCAATAGGTCTCAATGTCGCCGTCGTGTGACGGCTGCGTCGCGAACGCGCCAGTATCGCCGAGCCAGTGCTCCGCGCGGACGCTCTGCGTATGGGGGTCATAGGCGCCGGCATCGAACAGCGTCGCGAGGTCCAAAGTTGAAGCGTTGCCATCGAGGATCGGGACGGCGGGGTTGAGGCTCCGGATCTGGGGTGCGATCGCTGCATCCGCGGCAAGGGCCATTCTGCCGGTCGCCAGATCGGTCTTTGTGAGGACGATGCGATCGGCAACCGCGACCTGCCGCCGGTTTTCGAAATACCGCTTCAAGGTGGCACCGCCGTTCACCGCATCGACCGTCGTCACGACGCCGCCGAACCAGTAGTTCCGGGTCAGGAAGCCGTCGGTCATCAGCGTATGGAGCGCGGGTGCCGGATCCGCCAGCCCGGTGGTCTCGACAATGACCCGGGCAAAGGGGGGGACGGTCCCACTGGCACGCCTGATCCAGAGGTCGGAAAGGGTCGAGCGGATGTCGCCGCGCATCGTGCAGCAAAGACACCCCGTCGTCGTGCGGATCAACGCCTCTTCCCGCGCGGTCACCAGTTCATGATCCAGCGCCACATCACCCAACTCGTTGACCAGCACGGCGGTCATCCCCAGCCGGGGCTCTCGCAGCGCGCGGGATAAGAGCGACGTCTTGCCGCTTCCGAGGAAGCCGGTCAGGAGCGTCACCGGGATATCGTCGTCGGCCATGCCGGGCACCTCGGCCTCCTCGTAGCGGCGGTTGTTCGGCATTAGATGTTATGTTATAACATCACAAACATTGAGATTGGGATGCGTATGGACGGATCAACGGAACCCGCGCTGAAGCGGACGGTACAGCCCTCGCGGACTGCAGCAGAGGCTGCAGTTCGGACGCTGATCGTCTGGGCGGGAGACGATCCCGAGCGCGAGGGCCTGCGCGACACGCCGCGCCGCGTGGCCGACGCCTATCGCGAGATTTTTCGCGGGCTATGCGGAGGAGCCGGAGACGGCGCTCGCGACGGTCTTCGAGGAGGTGGGCGGCTACGAGGATATCGTGCTGTTGCGCGACATCCGGCTCGAGTCGCATTGCGAGCATCACATCGTCCCGATCATCGGCGCTGCTCACGTGGCCTATCTGCCGGCACGGCGCGTTGTCGGGATCAGCAAGATCGCGCGTGTCGTCGAACTGTACGCGAAGCGGCTGCAGACCCAGGAGACGCTGACCGCCCAGATCGCCGGCTGCATCGAGCGCGTGCTGCAGCCGCGCGGCGTCGCCGTCCTCATCGATGCGGCGCACATGTGCATGACGACGCGCGGGATCCGAAAGCCGGGCGTGTCGTGTCTCACGATGCAGCTGACCGGTGCATTTCGAACCGATCCGCAGCTCGAGGCGCGCTTCATGCGGCTCGTGCGCGGCTGACCGAATTCACTCCAGCCACAGGAATCACTCAGATGGCCCGCAAATCGCCATCCAGGCAGACCCGTCCAGCCAAGCTTCCCGTGACCGTGCTGTCGGGGTTTCTCGGTGCCGGGAAGACGACGCTGCTGAACCACATCTTGAACAACCGCGAAGGTCGGCGCGTCGCCGTCATCGTCAACGACATGAGCGAGGTCAACATCGACGCTGAACTCGTGCGTGCCGGCGACGAGGGCTTCCGGCGCAGCGACGAGAAGCTGGTGGAGATGACCAACGGCTGCATCTGCTGCACCCTGCGCGACGATCTTCTGCAGGAGGTGCGCGCGCTGGCCGAGGCGGACCGGTTCGACCATCTGGTGATCGAATCGACCGGCATCTCCGAGCCGCTTCCGGTGGCCGCGACGTTCGACTTTCGCGACGAGGCCGGGGTCAGCCTCGGCGACGTGGCGAAGATCGACACGATGGTGACGGTGGTCGACGCCGCGAACCTGCTCAGCGATTATTCGTCGAGCGACTTCCTGCGCGACCGCGGCGAGTCGCTTGGCGAGGACGACCAGCGGGCACTCGTGGATCTGCTGGTCGAGCAGATCGAGTTCGCCGACGTTATCGTGCTGAACAAGGTCGACGCGGTCACGCCGGAGCGGTTGCAGACCGCCCGCCAGGTGATCCGGTCGCTCAACGCCGAAGCGCGGCTGATCGAGACCAGCTTCTCCCGCGTGGAATTGGCCCAGGTGATGGGAACCGGTCTGTTCGATTCCGAAAAGGCGCAGGAGCACCCGCTCTGGTTCAAGGAACTCTACGGGTTCAAGGACCATGTGCCGGAGACCGAGGAGTACGGCATCCGCAGCTTCGTCTATCGCGCGCGGCGGCCGTTCAACCCGGAGCGCTTCCATCGGTTCGTCAACGAGGAATGGCCGGGCGTGCTCCGCGCCAAGGGGGTGTTCTGGCTCGCGACGCGGCCGGACTGGGGCGGCGACCTCAGCCAGGCCGGTCCGCTGGTTCGCAACCAGGCGCTCGGCTTCTGGTGGGCGGCGGTTCCGAAAGAGCGCTGGCCCGAGGATAAGGCGTGGCGCCGCCACCTCCGGGAGATGTGGGACCCGCGCGTCGCCGACCGGCGGCAGGAACTGGTCTTCATCGGCAACACGATGGACGAAGGGGCGCTGCGCGCGCGGCTCGACGCCTGTCTGGTGGACGAGGAGGGGTTCGCGCCGGAGGCCTGGGCGAAGCTGCCGGATCCCTTCCCGACCTGGCAGAGGGCCGCGGCATGAATGCGATACTTCCCGTCGCCGACACCGGCGTTCGCCCCGTGCATGCGACCGATACAGCCGATGGCCTGCCGGCGGTGAACCGGACAGGTGTGGATCTGGCGATCTGGAGCCGGCCGCTTTCCGCCGCCCCAGAATTGCCGGACGGCTGGGCACGACTGGAGAGCGTCCGGTACGAGGCGCCCTTGCATGCGGTGGAAGCCGCGATGGTCGATCGCCTCGGCGCGGCCGGCCGAGCCTTGGCCCGAGATGTCGGGGCTCTCGCCCGGGTTTTCGCCGATGTCGCCGGCGTGACGCGCGTGCGGATCCGGCTGGACGCGATCGAAGGGGATGCCTGTCGGCGCTGGCACGTGGACTAC
>Ga0114915_1000314_pt1 | contig 22251 bp, 32 predicted proteins | sample MalvirAntarct_55_FD_87288 | JGI IMG/M metagenome (GOLD analysis project Ga0114915, IMG submission 87288) | Marine viral communities from the Global Malaspina Expedition - Malaspina viral metaG Antarct_55 | ecosystem: Environmental > Aquatic > Marine > Oceanic | place: South Georgia Island...
GGTGCCACTAATAATACTTTTTTCACGCTACCTCCAGTAGTCTATAGTTGTTATGTTTTCTGGTATCCCAAGATCCTTCTTCCTCATGGATTCGAAGCATGAGATTAACCCATGACTCAGAAAAAGTTTTAAAGTTGTAGTTTTTTACAACATGCTCACGTCCTGCTTTACCCATCTGTTCTCTGACTTCTGCAGAGTAGACGTACATCATATTTCGAAATGCTGATTTAACTTTTGCTCCATTAAGACGATCTTCATATATAAAGGGTACTTGTTGAGAACCGATGATTGATTTAGAATCTGGTTCTAAACCAATGCCAAACCATGACTTTCCGTCTGTTACTTGTTCCTGTAAGCCACCTGTCATATTAACTATGATAGGAGTTCCACATGAAAGAGATTCTAGAGTCGCAAGTCCGAAGCCTTCGGCATCTGAAATGTTAACTGTACAGTCTGCCATATTATAGAACATAGCAAGTTGATCCATGTCAACTTTCTGAGTTGAAAACAAGACTTGTCCTCTATCCATTCCCAGATTATTCACAATCGCATTTAAATCTTGCCCATAACCATCATTTGGATCCGTGTGCATTATAAGAGTCGCTTTATCATCTCCTACCTCATCCAGAAAGTCTTTAAACCAATGTAGCAAAGATCCGCTCTGCTTACGACGAGCATTTCTATTATTCCAGAAAAAGATAAACTTTCCCTCTGTATTATGATCTTTGTCGAAGGATTCTCTAAACTCTGCAATCTGTCCCTTTGGTAAAGGCTTAAAAAAGTTTGAATCTACTGCGTGAGGAACATATAACGATTTGACATCTGGTGCCACCGTTTCAACGATATCCTGAGTAACTTTAGAGATTGATGCGATGAAATCATTTGATTCATAGAATGATTTATTGTAAGTTGGGTAAGGATAATTATCCCATACATGATAGTAAACCATCGGAATGAGAGAACGAATCTCAGATTCAATTTCCCAAAGGAAGCCGTAGAATCGAGGATCCGTCATAAAATACAAAATATCAGGACGTTCATTCCTGATAATTGATCTTATAATATCTTGTGTTCCGTAGCCATCTACAGGGAAGATCTTCCATCTTTCTCCCCATTTTTCTGTGATTTGTGGTTTATGTTCTGGGTGCTTGATTGCACCGCCTAAACTCACAACATCAAATTTATCAGACTCCAATAGAGCCTCGATAATATATTTTGTTTGTGTTCCCACGCCCGATGGGGATAGTGGGTGATCTGAGATCGTTAATATTTTAATTCTTTTTTCCGACATTTAAAACTCCTTTTTTTTTACGGACAGTGGTTTGTACCCTTGAATTCACAATATCTACAAGAGGTTCTATTCTTAATATAAACACCATTATCAATGTTGTGAAGTGCTTGGGATAATAATTTCATAGCATTTTCAGTTCTACGCTTTCCAGAGGTTACTTTGAAGATTTCTACTTCTTTCGACTTAGCAGTCCTTTTCAATAAACCAAAATGACATTCAATGTTATTTGGATCTATTCCATGTTTTAGTGCATAATAGTGTTTATAATAAATTAATTGATACACAATCATCTTATCGGACTTCTTTTTAGCGTCCCATCCCCAAGTGCAGGACTTCCAATCCAGTATGTGATATGTATCTCCCTGTTTGACAACCAAATCAATATAGCCTTTGAACTTGAACGGATTGCCTTTATATTCAGTTACATCTTCATATATTTCTTCTTCACATTTTACTATTTCATAGTTACCATTAAAATAGGAATCTAGGTTGGTTTTGTATTTTTTGACTAGATTTTCCCCTTGTAATAGGAATTGATCGTAATGTGAATCTTCTATCTCTTCTTTTAGGCTACTTCTCTCTTTTTTAAAAGACTTTCCAAAGAAACTCTTCAAATCATCTTCTGAGATGTTGTCTTCCAGATGGTTTTCGATTGTCTCATGCGATGCAGAGCCAAACGCAGTATAAATGTTACCAGAAAAGGCTCCATCCACTTTATCAATATTTGATAGTTTGTGATAAAATGGGCATTTCGCCCAGTTTTTAAGTTGTGAAAAAGAAATATGTTTTGACATTAGTCCCCCGTATTGTTATCTCGTTTCTTTTTATACGTCTTAGGAATCTTTTTATTCACTTTTTCTTTCTTTTTTTTGTTAAAAGTCCAAGTTCCTTCCAAGATTGGAGGATTTGCTTTATTTGTATAAGAAGTTAAACGATAATTTGTTTGCGATTCTAATTCATAGTCTCCTAGGATATAGCCCTCTTTCTTTAGATAATCCTGGAGTTCCGAATTAGAAAACTCATATATTGGATCGTTAACGTATCTTCTAGCAGGTAGTTTCACATCAACAATAAGTTTGTCATTGTCGTGCTTTTTATTAATAATAATATCTTTCATGTTCTATCCCTTAAATTAAAATTTGTGTTTCTGTCTAATGCATCTATTCTATCATACAATATAGGCGAGATGCTTTTAAGTCCTCTTCCGCCTTTAAGATAATATTCTTCAAAACCTGTTGCAAAATATTCCCTGACTGATGTTGCTGCGTATGGGCGGATGAATAAAGTTGGAGCAATATTTCTGATCAAGTCGTAGCCGACGTCATTTAATAAAAATTTATCAAAATCTGCATCAAACTCTGTGTTGATAAAATCAAAGTAATTGATCTCTGGAGAAGTAGAAGTAAGATCTATTTCTTGAGTCAGAAGATCATGCAAGCGATTCATTTTTCCTAAATATTCTTGTATGATTCTTCCATCTTCGTATATCTCTTGAGTATTGTTCTCTTCGAACCTATGTGCAAACTCATGAATCAGATCGTCGAGAACATCTCTCTCTCCGCTTACCTTTGCACTATCAATATAAATGTTATCATTGTGATGTAAGGCAGTCAATTTTCTTTTTGTTAAGATGTCAAACGTTCCAAAATATATGTTGTTCAGCCCTTCATATGAAGACACCGGTAAATTAGAACGTAAAAGTGCCATCACCTTTTCGATATCGATATCTTTAGGTAACGGCTCTTTTATTACAAATTCAATTCCACGATTAAAATAAAATCTTTTCTTTTCAGATAGCATCTTATTGTGTGATCGTTGCATCGACTTTATTAAGTTCTGTCTGTTCTTTGACAAGTCTCTCTCCTTCTTCTACATCGTTCAATGCTTGTTCATACCCTCTAACCCAATTTTCTTCCGCTACTAGTAACAGAAATTCAGGAAATTCGTCGGACATGACTTCAACAATGTGTTCGGCAGTCACATCTCCATTTTCAGGATTTGCTTTATTGCCTACATATGTAACTAAAACTTCTTTTAGTGTTTGAATATTTTCCATTGTACCTCCAGTTGTATATCTATTATACGTTTGAAGGACAATGTTTATTCAATCTTTTATATGTTTTTTTATATTAAAGAATTTTAGCAGCCTCTGTTGCCAATCGAGATCTCTCACCCTTCTTGAATGAGACGTGTCCTGCAATGACTGAGTTCTTGAACTTCTCAATAACGTATGTAAGTCCATTAGACGTCTCGTTGGTGTATACATTGTCAATCTGCTCAATGTCACCTGTAAGGACAACTTTAGTACCTTCTCCGGCTCTTGTGATGATAGTCTTGACTTCGTGTGCAGTAAGATTTTGGGCTTCGTCAATAATGATGTACGAGTTAGATATGGATCTACCTCTAATATATGTCAGTGCTTCTAATTCAATCGCTCCAGACTCCATCAACTGCTCAATCATCATCTTGTCGTTTCCAACAATGAATTGTATATTGTCTTGAATGGGTTTAAGCCATGGTAACATCTTCTCTTCCATTGTGCCCGGAAGGAATCCAATATCTTTACCCATGGGCTGGACAGGACGAGAAACAACCATCTTACGATATGCTAAGCCTTCTTCTGAATCTTCTTCGAATGATCCGTATTTTGAGTTTGAGTATTTTGGATCTTTTTCTCCAAACATCTTTCCAAATGTCAAAGATTGCTCCATACCTGCGGCGATTGCACACAAAGTCTTACCTGAGCCTGCTTGTCCAGTTAATGTAACCAAGTGTATATTTGGATCCATAAGCAGATCAAAGGCAAAGGTTTGCTCTTTGTTTTTAGGTTGAATTTTCCAATGAAGCATGTTCTTGCAATCTAATAGTTTGTCTACAGGATCATTGTGAGAATAGAATCTGCATAATGCAGTTTTCTTTTCATTATAAGAGGAAACCAACATTAAGAACATATTTGGATATAAAGCAATCTTCATCTCTCTTGCCATCTCTTTGGTGATGAATATCTGCTCTCCAGAGTAAAACTGATCTACCATCTCATCGTCAACCAATACGCTTCCCATTCCAGAATATAATTTATCTGTATCTGTCAAAACTTGAGAGACAAGGTAATCTTGTGATAGCATTCCTACAGAATCAGCAATAACCCGAAGATTGATGTCTCTAGACACTAAGATCACTTTTCTAGACTTAGAGGATTCTGACTTTACTTGCATTGCTGTTTCTAAGATCATGTGATCTGCGATACCAGAAGTTAAGTCTTTCGGTAATTTGTCTTCTACTTTGTCATAAGTAACTACAGATACCACTCCTTTTCCTTTACCCAACCTGACTCCTTTCTGCAGAGAGCCTTTTTCTCTGAGACTATCAAGTAAGCGAATAAAAGATCTAGCGTTTGATCCAACAGAGTCTTGTCTTTTTTTGAATCTGTCTACTTCCTCTAGAACCTTTAGTGGGATAACAATATCATTGTTACCAAACTTATTTATGCAGTCGTGATCACTCAGAAATACGCTTGTGTCAATCACATATGTTTTTTTAGCCATTTAGGACTCCCTTATTTTAGCATTTTGATTTCTAGTATGAGATTACTAGTACCTTTAATTATCCTATGAAAAGACATTTTGGATATAAAATATTCTTTTCCTTCAATTAATTTTCTTGGAAGTTCGTTATCAAGTTGAAGGTACCACGAAGAGCCCTCAACAACTTTTACAATACGATCCTCTCTGTCCATATGCCAAACCAATTCAGACGTGTCTACGTCCATCGTGAACGTCCTACGAACTATATTTTCTTCTATTTTGACTTGTTTGAAAGGAAAATCGCCCATTACCAGAATCTTCCGGGAACATTTGTCCCGAAATCTTTATGTGCTCTGCAAGCCCAGTATCCGGCTTTCGTACGATCCTTCTTCTCTTTACAGTTATGACGTGCCGCAAATGAATTGCGAGCCTCAGTGTTGTTCCAGTTACCTTTAAGTCCGCCTTTGGAGTCACCGTAGGAAATCTTCTTCACCCTTCCAGTCTTTTTGTTGCGAACATAAACTTGATACTTCTTTCCACCAGAGCCCTTCATCGGCTTTCCGATTGGGGGATCCTTTTTCTTTTTCTTCTTTTTCTTTTCTTCTAGGGTTTTCTCATACATTGGGAAATCTAATGGAACTTCTTCCCCTCTGAATGTTCCAGTTTCGCCAAGTTCAGACTCAAGCAGTTCTTTCTCTTCCTCGTTAAGAGGAATGTATATGCCTCTCTTGAACGCTGCTCGGGCTTCTTTAATTACCTTGAAGTATGAATCAGAGCCGATACGATAGACGTTTTCTGTGAGAGGTGTTGCCGTGTCAATATGATGACGTAAGCCTTCTGAGAGGAGTGCGATTTGTGTTTCCTCTTTTACAACTCTCATCAGTTCTTGTTTGCTAATCTTCATACTGGTGGCTCCTCTTGTATTTTTTGGATGCAATTTTGAATGGCGCCAATTATATCCTTTGCGTTGACTCCCATTACATCAGATTGCTCTTTCAGTTGTTCCATGACTTGGACTAGATCTGAAATTGCTGCGCTGCGCAAGTTATCATGCAGATTGCTATCTACAAGATTAGAGTTTAAGTCATTTATCTCTTCTTTAACAATTTTTCTTAGGGCTTCTTTTGTGAGTTTCATTTTTCTAACTTCCGTTGGAGTGCTTGTCGTATCTTGTCATCCTTACTTAGTTCTTCTTCGTCATTAAGTCCCGATGTCATCCAAGGATTAGGTTTGGCATCTTGAGATGCCTTCTTTGCCTGAATCTCGGCTGATGCGATAGGATCCTCATCGATCAACCTCGCTAGTTCCTTCATTTTGTCATCAATACTCAAATCAGCACGTTTCATAACTGCTGACATCTTGTCTTTAAGGCTTTCTTCAGATGGAACTGGTGATTCTGAAATCACGTTGTCTAATTCTTCTTTGACGAGCCGTCTTAATGTTTCTTTAGTGATTTTCATTTCTTTTTTCCTTTGCGTTTAGCATCTTTTTTGCCCCAAGACTTACCCTTGGAACCTTTCATTTTCTTGCAAGCACCGGGAGTTGGACGACATGCAGGATATCGTTTACGCTTCTCTCCAGAACTTTTCCCACAGGACTTGTAGCCGCCATCACCATCAGGTGCATTACAATCTACCCATCCTTTCTTTTTTCCTTTAGCACCCTTTCTTCCAAACCAATCATGTAGAGATTTCTCTGATGCAGGCTTGGCTGTTAGTTTACTTTTCTTTTCGTCTAGCATATCTTCAATTTCTTTCAAAAATTCAGTATCTAGTTCCAATTCTTGTTCAATCTCTTCGTTTGTTTTTGAATTGCCCCAGTTGGCAGCGCCAACCTTACGACATTTAACTAACGCTCCAGAAGCATATGCGCTCGGCCATACTTTGTATCTAGATTTCACTTTACGATAACAAGCATCCTTCTTCTTCTTCTTTTTCTTTTTTTTCTTTTCAATCAAAGAATCTTCTGCTTCTGATAGAACATTCGAATAGTTCGGCAAATCTTGAAATTCTGATTCTGTCAATAAAGATAAGTTTGGGTTATATTCAACATCTTCAGAACCATCGTCATTTATAAAGTTTAGCCATTTTCTAGAGTTCATAACACAGGTACCTTCTTGTATTTGTAAATAGTACTCATCAAACAAAAAAAAAGAAGATCCGAAGATCTTCTTTTAGTATATTTAAATAGGAGAGTTTGTAAAAATGACGTTTACTATAGTAACTATGGTATTCGATCCCAAAAAGCCCTACTTCTTGGATAATTATCAACTAAATTCTTTGCCAAGTCAGAAGAAGAGTTTCGCTTGTAATCTCCTCCGATGCCCCAAAGCATTCGAATCTCAAGTTCTTCGCATACATCTTGTTCAGGTGTATTCTCTTTTCCCCTGTCTCCGCCATTAGCAAAGTAGTCTGGGCGTATCTTTCGGAGAGCATCACAGACTGTTCCGTCTGTATCATCGACTGCGGCAACAATGATGACACCTTTGATCTCTTTAAGAATATCTCGTCTTTCTTCAAATGGCATGAACACAAAGCCTTTCTTTCGCATAAGCCATTCATCACTATTTGCAACAACAATTACATCTCCGTGGTTGGCTGCATCTCTTATCATGGCAACATGTCCTGCATGGATAGGATCAAACCCTCCAGACACCATTACCGTTTGATTGCTCCACATAGATGGAGGCACTATTCTGCTTGCTTTCATTTTATCTCCTGTATGATGAGTAATTTCTTGGCATGATTTATTTTTTTAGAAATTGAAGTCTGCATCTTTCTAATCTTTTTTGCACTATCATTGTGCTCTTCTCCTAAAGACTTAAACTTCCCTCCTTTATTAATTTGATCTTTAGCATCAGGATATTTACCTGAAATCATTCTGCTAAATTCCTCAATCATCAATTTTAATTCTTTGACTGTTAGAAACAATATAGTAAGAACCAATGTATACCCTTCGTTTTCAGAAAAGTAGATATCATCTGAGTTACAAGCAAGGGTTTCGAAATCATCCGATATATACAAATAATACTCTTCGCCTTCGTACGTCACATGTAAATTCTTGTCCTCATCAAAGTGATGGTAAAATTCATTTTCTGGTTTTAATACGGCATTAAAGTATTCTATATACATAGAAAAGAATTGTTCTCTATCGTCTTCACATTGGAATTTAAAGTATGACAGATCCATGCCATGTTCGATAAAATTACTTATCATTTTTTCGATCTTTTCATTATCTTTTTTCATTCTATTCCTTTTTATATGGTACACTCGATTGGACTCGAACCAATAATCGATTGCTTAGAAGGCAATTGCATTATCCATTATGCTACGAGTGCCTATGTGATTATTATACGTCTGAGGATAAAATTTTATTCACTATTTCTATTGTATTGGCTGGTGAAGTGGTTTCAAAACTAATTGTTCTTGGGTGGTTAAATATCTCATAATCGTTTCCACTAGGCTTACATCTATCTCCGATGAAATATACTTGTTCAAAGTCTTCAAAGTTCTTAAGACAAAATGTTTTATCCCACCCTTTAGGGAATATATCAAAAGAAGTATCGCCTCCTAATTTGGCTTCTATTTGTATGTCTGATGTTGATAGATCTCCAATGAAATTAACACAATCAGATATAAAATCTCGTAATTCTTGCAAGGCTGGATGTCTTACTTTGTCTTTTGCATCCAATTCTTTCCATTCTTTTCTCTGGAGTTGATTTGCTTCTCTTCCTATTGGGCACCAATTTATCATGCTACCCCTGTAATCTATGAAGTGTCCAGATAACGGTAATGCTGTTCCATAATTCATAGACATATTATTTTGATATGAAATGAGCCTAGATACCAAGCGATGCCATAACACACTACCCATATAATCCTTCATATTCATCTCATAGATGGTTTTATCGTCTAAGATGTACTTTGTGCCATTACAGGGTAGAAAATGGATTCTAGAGGCATCTGCTAGGCTCAGATCAAACATTGGAGAAAGTTGTTGTCTCACATAATTCATTCCCGAGCCTGTAACGATTCCAATGTCAAATCCTTGCCTTTGAAGTTCTCTTAAGCATTGTTCGACATTAATATCAATCTTCTCTCTAGGAGGAGTTAAGGTACCATCCATATCAAATAAAACAATCTTCTTCATTGCTGTCCTTCCTTGTGCCAGTCGTTATCGATGAATTTATAGTCATCACTAAAACAGGCTATTGAATCATCTTCTGAATCTAAGAATATTGGATAATTAGAAACATATGTTCCCAGTGTGTTGAAACTGAACCACTCATATGCCTCTTCGCTTGACATTCCCTGATCTGATAACTGTTCGATGAATTGGTACATATCGTACATAAACCTATCTTCTTTCTTATTGTAGCCGATTATAGAAGAGTCATGGTACTTTCTAGGTTCTAGTAATATGGCACATGAATTATCATTTAATTTAAATTCTTTTTCATTTGCGCCGATTACGGTTATCATATTTTCTCCATGTATAAAAAAAAAGGCAGTTTTTTAGAGAAACTGCCAAAACTCCGGGGGTTTATTCTTCTGTTGAAGTTTCTTCGGGATCTTCCACCTGTTCTTCCGTTTCCTCGGAAGCGGTATCCTCATTTTCTACTTCTTCTTCTTCGGCAGTCTCTTCGACTACTTCGTCTTGATCTACGCTTGTATCGTCATCTTTGTCTCCACAAGCGAAGAACATAAACATTAAACTACTAATCATTATTGTTTTCTCCTTCAACATTAGTTGTATTATCATCATTAGTTGTAACAGTTTCAGTTTTGTTTTCCGTTACATTGTTTTTAACTTCTACCACAGTTGTTTCGGTATTAGTATTATCTTTAACTTCTACAGTTTTAACTTCCTTGGCGGTTGTGGGAGTAGGATTAGCAGTTGTAGTTGCTTGTTCCTTTTCTCCACACCCAATCAAGAATGCCATTATTAATAATTTAGTTTTCATAGTTTCTCCTTTCTATAGTATTATACGTTTGGGGTGATAGTTTTATTCATTCTTTCTCTAAGTTTTCTAATAAAGTTTTGATGTATGATATCATATCCTCTATAATCTCCTTGTCTTCGGTTCCCACATAACTGAACTTTATATGTTGGATTTGTTTTACGACTGTGTTCCATTTAAGCCACAATCTTTCGTTCTGCTTCTTCACTGTGTAACTCCATATATTTTAGTACTGTGAGTTCTTTCATTTTAGCCTCAACCATTACATCCAGATCCAATCCATAAGTATCTATCTTGTTATAAATAAAGTCAGAATGTGCTTGAGGTTTTATAGAATTGTCACATTGCTCGTCACGTCTAGATTCAGAATAATGAACTACAGGAACTATGTCACCCCATGTAGATGCTGCTAATTTAACTGCTTCTTCTTGAGATAAATCTCCAGTACAAAATCCATGGTGATGATAGTCGTGAACAATGGGAATGCCAATTCGTGAGAAGACTTCATCATGTAGTTCTTTTGTAGAATAAAGACTGGCTCTGTCGTCATTCTCTACAGTAAGTCTAGATTGGACACTCTCGGATAACCGTTCAAAATTTTTACAGAAATTATCCAAAGCCATGCGGCGATCATTATAGTGTGCCCCAACATGAATGTTTAATTTCGCAAATGGAGATCTTTCAAGGCAAAGTAAATCAAAAACCTTACCATGGTTTTCCAAATCTTTTATTGTATTGGCAACTACGTGTTCTTTAGGAGAAGTCAATTTGTTAAATGGACCGGGATGTGAAGTAACTCGCATTCCATTTTCTTCAACAAAGAGTCCGCAATTAAACAGAACCTGCTCAATGATATTAAATTGAGGAAGATCTTCTATATTATATTCCGAAGCCCACGGTATAAGATCAGATGATAGTCTAAAAAAGTCAAAGCCATTTGCTTTATTCCATTTTAAAATAGTCAAAAGATCTCGACAATTTTGAAGTGCTAGAGCACCGGCATAATCCATTCCTTTAGCCTTAAATGTCCTTTTGATCATTGAGCGGTTAGTAGTTACTCGTTCTGCTTTTTTATTTGATCCGTAGTTTTTCGGATCGTTGAGTTGCATATTGATACATGCATATCCCATATTGTTAATCATTTGAACCCCCGTTGCTTGATTACTATTCTTATACGTTTATCAATGCAAAGATATTCACTTTTATTTTAAGATTCGTCGTCCATGTCTTCTGTGGCTCCATCGCAATCACATGGATCGCACTCACAACATTCACAAAAGCAAGAAGACGAAACATATGCTGTATTAGTATTGGGTGTCTCTGTGGTTAGGTTTTTATCTATCGAAGTATTTTTTGCTGTGGCATAGTTATGACAAGGGATCTCATCGCCAGTAATCATATCATATACACTGAATTTGCCTATAAATTTTGTTGATTTTATCACAATATACCTTTGTTCATCCTGCCCAAACTGACTAATCATTCCCTCTCCCATGTTTTGATTTCGTAACCGAATTGTTTGAGACACCTCTTATACTGATTCATATCTATACCCAATAATCTAGATGCTTCAGCATTACTGGAAGCAATATTGATAATAGAGTTTACTAAAGCCTCTGAAACTATCTTATGGGTGTTCTTCCATAAAGGAAAGTTAAAGAATTTAAAGTTTAGACTTTTCAAAGTTGTTTCCAACTTAATAGAAATTAAATCTTCTAAAGATAATGTCTCAACATATAATACGAATTGATCATCTATTTTATTCAAACTTTTTAGTTCTGATATCTTAGAGTAGTTTTTATAGTATAGTATTTTCTTTTCTTTCATAGTATAAATATATAAGTTATATATAATAATATATAATAATACATAATATAATATAAATTATAAATCTAATCCTAACCCTAAACTATCTTCAGCACCTGTAGTATCATCTTCACCTTGATCTAGTTTCGCTTCAGCGTCATCAATAGCATCTAGTGAGTCTTGTGGAATCTCAGGTTGAGGATCATTTGACAATGATTTTTCAAATCTATCAAAATACATATTCAGGTTTGCAATTAAGAATTTCTTAAATTCATATTTATCAGCAGGATTGCCTAAAGTGTTGTATATATTTGATATATTATTCTCAATCTTAGAAAAAGAAGTTCCAGCCTTATTTCTACCAGTAGCATCGATATCAGGATCAATAGATTCAGCATTTTCATCGTCTTCTTTACCTTGCTCTTCTTCTTTTTCATCTCTTGCCGGGCCAACCATTTTATCTTCAGGTAATTCATCATCATCTACTGTTATTTGAATATCAGCCTCTTGTTCGAAAATGTAATGTAGAGATTCGTTTAGACTCTCATCTTTTTCGCTTCCTATATCTTCAATTTTAAACATGTCCAGAACCTTACTCATGATATGTCCACGATAGTCTGTTCTTTGTTCAAACGAGGTTGTAAGCATCTTATAATCAGATTCCAAAACAGATAATATGTTTGAGTTAGAAAACAAATCCTCCAATGCGTTCATTCCGGTTGAGGAGTGAACCATATTAACTTTCTTTTCAAAAAGGTTTTGTATTTCTTTTCTAGTTTTTAATCTATAAATCTTTTCTATAATTATTTCTTTTTTTTTCTTTTCTTCTAATAGTATATTATAACTATTAATAGTATTACGGATTCTGGAACGATAAACTCTTTCAGAAAGAATCTGTTTATCTATGCTCTCAAATAAGTCTTCTCTTTTCATTTTTATATTCTCCAAATGATGAATAAAGTAATTAGTTCAAACGTATAAGATTATGAAGGATTTTTTCAACTAAACTGTTGACGATACTATCTTCATTATAATAGGGGGCTCTCTTGTCGGTATATGCACTATCAATCTTAAATCTATTTCTATTCCATTTTTTATATGAGTATGCGGAATCCTCACTAACATTAGCACCATTGGTTTGGTGTCTGTTGGTGGGATTGATTCGTACTGTCATCATCGACAAGCCTTCTTGGTGTGGAGCCGTTGGACTATTGACAGTCTCTTTGACTGCGTCCTCATCCTCATCCTCACGCCTTCTTTGTACTGGCTTAGATCCTCCTAGAGCCACGTTGCCTTGAGCCATAGATGATATTTCATCTAACTCAACTTGCTCTGCTAGAATCGACTTAATCATCTCTTGGATGATATTAACAGATTCATTCACTTCTCCAGAGCCAAAAATAGCACGAAGATATTGTTCGACATTTGAAGCGCCAACAAAATCTTTTAGAAGTGAGTCAACAGGAAGATTATATACTTTCTTCAAATCTAATAAGAGTCGAAGATCAGTAGCACTATAATTTTCTTTATCAAGATTAATCGGGGTAGATTTCATGAACTTGGCAATTTTTGTTTTATTTACTTTAGATAAAGAATTAATTAAATCACTTTTTGATGGATTTGCAGGAAGTTTCTTTCTTGCTCTTGACGATACAAGTCCTTTTGCTAGTTCAAGTGCTTTGTATTCAACATCCGCTTGTATAGATTTGATGATCATTTCAGAACCCTTGATCAACTCTGCCAAACTTTCAGAATATTCCGGAGAATGTTTAAATGCAGGAGAAAACAGTACTTGTACATTTGGTTCTTCCTCATACATACTAAATCTAGCCATCGAGCCAGAATCACCTTTCTCTTTCTCTGACATCCCAAGGTATAACTTGTCATAGTCTTCTTCAAAGAAATCAAAATCAGAATAATATGTTCTCTCGCTAGCAGGTTTCATTATCTCAGACAAAGCCATTATAGGAGAAGGACTAGGGCTGGAACTTTCAACTAGTCTAATATTTCCAGATTTCCCACCTAACAAGGTTCTCCAAAGTTCAATTGACTTTTCATATGATATTTCAGTTCTTGAGAATGGCAAGAATCTCTTCGAGCCTTTAGGGGAAGATACAAAAATTAAAACTTCATCAGCAATTCCTGCAAAATGTTCCGCCATCTGTAAGTGCCCATTATGTGGGGGTTTGAACGAGCCGGGCATAATAGCAACTGTCTTTGTTCCTCGGGACTGTACGGTGGTTTGTTCTGCATCTTCATCACCAATTTCTTTCGGAGCCAAGTCTTGCATTTCAGAAGACTCATTAACAGCACCGGGCTTCTTTGCCATTGCCTGTGCCAAGTTACTTCCCATACCATCACGAATAAAATCTCCTGTAATCTTAATTGGCTTATCTACGCCAAAGATTTTTGAAGATCTCATCACGATTCCTTCATGACTAGTTAGTGCTTCATTACCGACTTTAGACTTGTTGACTAAAGTTACCAACACTGCTCTGCCTAAAAGTCTTGTAGCGTGATAAAATATTGCTCCTGAACAGAATTTATAATAGTCGTCTTCTGTCAATTCAGGGTGAACAGTTTCATCTAACAGTTGTCTAACTGAATACTGCTCTTCTCCGGAGTCTGGAATGAGAGCGACATAATTTGCTTTACTAAAATAGGATCTCTTTTTCCCATCAGCAAAAGTATACTTTTCTACATACGATGGCTTTACAATCTTAGAATCCTTTAACCAACTCTCTAGAGATTTTGCAACAGCGTTTTGATCGTCCAATTTTACCTCTATAACCTCTCCTAGGACACTAGTATAGTCAATGGGCACCTCTCCTTTTAAAGCGACAGTATCAAAGGGTGAGAGCGCTCTAAATGCTGCATTGGGGTTAGTTTCATTTAATATCTTAACCAATTCCACTAACGCTTGTTTTTGAGCACTAGACAAAACAACCTCTCTAGTTTTTCTAGTCTTCTTTCCTTCGGGAGAGAAGATTTCATTAACTCCGTGAAATGCAATGAAATTTTCGTCATACTTCACAGCATTGACTTGTCCGTTTGCCTTGCCCTCTTCGTGAACAATATCGTTGTTTAGGCATATGTTGGGGTTATCCCACATATTCAGTTCTCTTAAAACTTGCTCCATTCCAGAAGTATTTGATTTTAAAGCATTATTTAACATCGTCAAAGCAACTCCGCCATCACTAACAAAACCATGTCCGCTAGTAATGCTCTTGATGATTACTTCTTTCTTCTTTTTACTATGCGTAATGTTAAGTTTCTTCCCAACAACAATTTTATTTAAACTAATTCCCATTGCAACTAACTTGTGCAAAGGAATGGTTATCTCTTCGTCTGTGTCAAGTGATTGGAGTATAGCCTTTTCAAATCTTTCTTTGAGACGATTAATGGTGATGCCTTCTCTATCAATTGGGGCTCTAGACATTCTGTCGATTGCGAACTCTTTCTCTCCCAAAGGATTTTGAACAAGCCGAATCGGTCCATTAATCCCATCAATTTTAATTGACGGGGTGAACTGTTCAATATATTGCTGCGGTTTCCCTTCTTCTCCGCCTCTTCCGGTAAAAAACTCTAATAAGTCTTTTCCATTTCTGACGTAGTCTAAGTCAAAAGGATGCCACATGTGCCCAACCGGTCCTTCAGTAAGTAATTTCTTCATACTATATTTCCTTATTTTAACTTTAATACTTCTTCCATCAAATTACGGACTGCTCTTCTAAAAGATTCGTTCTTAGAATTTTTCTTCTTATCATCTTTTGCAGCGGCTTTCATAGATTCGTCTGTGTTACCATCACCATCTATATCGAGAAAGTCTGGCTTCTCCTCCTTCTTTTCTTCATGCATATGAGTCCCATGCTTCTTGCCACACTCTGGACATTCTTCATCTTCTTTGCCGTCACGATTGGCAGAACAAGATGACTCTTCTAAAGTCTCTTCTTCTTCTTCTTCTTCGCTTCGGTTATACTCTCCCTCTCCAAGGTTGAATCTTTCCATCAACAAACGATTAAGTTCGTTATTTTTCCATTTATGAATTTTCATTGTAGTATTTCTCCTTTTAAATGAATTTCGACGATGAATTGACTCCATCATTTGTTTTTTATATCCGTCTTCCCAATCTCGGAAACACATATTACCTTGTAAATAGGCTTCTTTCTCCATATTTCGTAAATGCTCATCATTCTGTGCATATCCTTCTCCGACATTACCCATCTCGTCAAATTCACCTCTGAGGTTCTGCCCATGGTGAATGAACTCATGAGCAATAGAACGGAGTATATCTTTAGGGTGCCTATTCGTCACGTAGACAGTGATTACTTTATTTTGGGGATCGTAGTAGGCAGTCTTTCCTAGAGTGCTCTGAGCGTTATCCTGATCATCCTGAAGGGTGATTGCAGGCATAGATTGGAACCCTACCTTTTCTTGAATGGCAGAAGCCAAGTCATCTACTAGAAGACTTAATTCGCCAATCTCCATATCAGAGTTGTTACTAACTTCGCAGTTCATACATAATTCCCTCAAGCATAACCACAGAGTAATGATTGATATAACTAGTTTCCATAGATTCTATAGACTCATTAACAGATTTATCTTTTTTAGGATTTGATTTACTAAACTTAGCCAATAATTTAACTTTTTGTGTCATTCCGATTCTTTCCAACTCTTTTGTAAGATATCTTCGAAGTACTTTTAGTAATCTTTGTTGAACCTTTGCTCCTTCTGGAGACTTCAGATCATATCCAGCAGCCTTTAACTTTGGTCCAATGATTTGAGAGATATTTACAATCCCAGATCTAATTTTTGGAACCATCTTGATCATTTGCTCTTTTGACTTTGATGGAGCGTCTTTTTTGGCATCATCCAGAGTGGAGGATTTAAATCTTCCTTCTCCCGAGCCAGTAAATTGTTTTTTAGAATATGCGAGCGCATACTCTTTTGACTTTTCTTTTTCTTCGTCATCTAGCCCAGCATATAAACGTTCCATTGTTTTGACAGCCGTAATATCATCATACCTAGAAGCGAGTGTTGCAAAATCGCCCTTTTCAGCATAATTTTTGAGTCTAAATAGGAATTTTTGTATTGCTTTTTTCTTTTTCTTCGGATCATCATCATACTTTTTATTTTTAGCAACTTTTTGAAGAGCAACCTGAAGATTTGTTTTAAATCTCTTTAAGTCAGTTTGTGACTCCAATAGCATCCCATTAGAATTAGATAGAAGCATAGTTCCAACAGTTTCTATCAGTTGTCTTCTTAAAGACTCACTGATGTCGATACCAGATCCTTTCAACTGAGCCTCGATGTCTCCAAGAATGGCAGCAAGCGCACTGGTATTTTTAGATATGATTCTACCTTGATCGCCCTCTTTGTCTGTCTGTCTATAATAGTAGGTACCTTTCTTTTTTGCAAGATCGGGAAATAACTTTGAAATTCTAGATTGTAAACTTCCTTTCCCCTTTCTAATAGAGATGGTGCCTCCGCCCTCTTCTTCTCCTGCCTCTTCTTCTGCTTCTTCTGCAGACTCTGGTGGATCTGGCATAGCAGCCTCCAATTCATCTTCAACTGCTCCAGCAGCCGTCTCTTGCTCCGCTGGGGACTTATCTCCAACACCGTTGATGAAGTCATAAACTTTTTCCCACATTTTTGCATTAGAAGCAAACGCAAACTTATAAGAATCAAAGATTGAACCAAGAATTCCTTTCGCTTTTGGGCTTTCTAATTCTTTACCTAGGCTTTCAGTGTCCTTTTTAACATTACCGGAAGGCTTTGCAGGAGCACTTCCACCGCCACCGCCTTTTTTGTTCCCTTCCTCGTCATATACCTTAGAATAATCATTCCCAAGTGCAAATCTTAAATAACCTACTGCTTCGACTTCATCTCTGTCATCGAAAACTTGCTTATTTGATAAAACAAAATCAGCAACCTCACGAGGGTTGGATATCCCCTTCTTCTTTACAATAGCCACCGCTTCGTCAGATAAAGTCTTGGGAAACTGTTTGGGATCATTAGAATTTTGCTTTTTATTGTTCTTTTTTGGGTTACCACCGCCATCATCTGGCTCTTGTTCCAACTCAGCAGTCACATTTCCTGTACCAGTGCCCTGTGTATTAGCAATTCTGGTTCTTGGGGGCTGAACAGTAGCAGTTTGTTCCATTAGTTGCCCAAGGAAGTTGTTGTACTTGTCTTGAGGCTCGATACCCTCTGTTAACATGTCATCATTCTCGTATGAGAGCATCTCAGTCACAAATCCACGAAAAGCAGACTCTCCTAGTGATTCTTTAGCCGTTTTTATCATTGCCGCTCTAGCAAACTCTTCTTTTACAATTTGTTTTTGAAATTTATTCATTTTTTACCCTCAGTTTATGAATTTGTTGCAATTATTGCCGTAGTGTATGAACTCTACTATGTTACCATCCGGATCTGAGAGGTATACACCAGTAGTTCCGTCTCTATGGTTTACTTCTAAGTCTGATTTTGGTAAATCAGTAACCTCATCACACAATATAGCGATATGAGGCTTGGAAGAAGAGAACTTCTTATCAAGCAACGCAATATTAGTGTTTTGAACTTTAATCCGAACATAATTTTCTTGTTTATGCGTAACTAATCCTCCAAGTGTCTTTACATACCACTCTTCAGAAGAACTTAAGTCTTCAACTAATATAGCAATGTGATCGATAATAGAACTCACTTACCACAACTCCTTGTTTCTTTATTAAGTAGTATTTTGGCTTTCTATTTTGACATTTAATGCTAAAATATTCAATATTTCGTTTGTTCCTGCCTCGGTTACCCTTAGCATGGCAACTTTTCTAGAACTTTTGTAATAATTATCTTGATATATCCACTTTTCTAGAATCAATCCTATCCTTTTATGTCTATCTTTTGAAATATCAGCCCAAGATATCAAATCACCTACTTTTAATCTAGAATAGTTGTTTTCCCCAAGCATATTTTATCAAAGATCTGTCTGAGTTGCTTGTTGTTTGCTATTTTTGAGGGCTTTGTCTTGTTCTACATCTTTCTCTTCTTGCTCTGCAGCAGTTTCTTCTTGACTAGACTTGAACTCATCAAACTCATCCCTAAGTGCTTGAATCTGATTAAGTTTTTCTTGTATTTCTTCAGGAGTCAAGTCCATATCTTGTAATCCTTTTACAAACTCAGCAGTCCCTTCTGGATCATCAATACTATCAATCAACTTATCAATGTCTGGTATCTTTTTTAAAAAATCTTCTAGTCCAGCCTTTTCAAAATTGTCTGCCAGTTCTTTAAATTTTTCCAACTGCTCTTCATTCTCTACAGTCTTCTTTGCATCATCAGACATAGACTGTGATATCGCACCAAAAGCCGATGCTAGTTTGTTAAGATTTTGTGAAGTTACTTCACTTGTAGTTTCGTTAACAAATTTTCTCCAATTTTCCATTAGTAGCCCTTCTCCTAGACTAAGATATGGATTATTTTCCATGAAAAAATCTCTGATTATTATTAATGAATCATTTTCTAGTTTAGGATCTTCGATTCCCGGAATATTCAAGTTTTCTAAGTCTTCAATTACTTTTTTGACTTGTTTCGCTGGGCTTAATCCGTCGTATCTTGGATTAGAAAGCCAAAGATGCCCATCAATCATAAGCCCAGAAGCCTTATGGGTTATTGTGTATCCTTTTCCAGTCTTATGAGCAAAGAAATGTTCAGTATTAGTCCCTCTGGACGGCTTCACGTCTTTGTCTCCGGTTTGTGTCGAGATTCTCGCCTCGTTGGAAAACTTTCTCCAATTTTCAAATAATATTTTCATGATTTATAACCCTCTGTATATTTTATAGACTGCTTCTTGGAAATCCATCCCATCTTCGTACAACTTAACAACCCTCCGGGCTGCATTGTACGCTCAGTTACCACGAATTCCTGCTTCATTAAACTTTTTTTCAAGTTTCTTAGTCATCTCTTCTTTTAAAATTTTATAATCTTTCATAATTGCTTCTCACTGTACAACATGGTGCATATTTCGGACATTTTTAGTCTCTAAGTTTTGCTATTTTATCCTTTAAGATTGACAGTAAAAGAATTTTTACCATTTATATCTTTAAGAACGAGAGTTTCTCCATCATGAAGTTTCTTCATGTCTGATTTATTGATTACAATATCAATTTCGATGTCATGACTTGCCGTGTCAACCTTTCCATCTATAGATTCTTCCATTGTTTCATCATCACCACCGATATAACCGTCTAGGTAATCATAAACTTTGGAAATATAATCTGATGCTTTCGTTATTTTAGCCTGAACCCAAGCAGGAAGGTTTTCTTCTCCCATGTTAGACATTCTGTCGGATAGCGATTGCGAGTATCTAGCAGTCTTCTCTAGTTGTTGCGAAGCCATAGATACCTCATGATCCACCTCACCTGTTATAGTGACGTTAGATGCTTCTGGTGCCTTTGTAATAGCATCTGTCATATCATTGCTTCCGCAATTATTTTCCATAAGCCATATAACTTCTTGCTTTGTTAATGTGTAGTTACTCATTTCTATCTTCTCCTTTGGTAGATCGAGTCTTCATGTTCTTGCAGAACTGTATCATTATAACCCCTTTAGGATTATAACACTCTTTAAATAGTAAAAATGAAGCAGATTACATAATTTTTTTTAAAAATAAGCCAAGTCCTACATGCGCTGTCTTAGTAAGATAGTATTCATGAAGTTTGTCAACCTCTACCCACCTATATTTTTCTATTTCTTCTTCCTGCAATACAATATCGCCAGTCCAGTCTGTAATGATGAAATAGACTTTGTCTCTAACGTTGTCCTCGCCCAATAGTTTTGCTTTCTTAACCTTTAGCCCAACTTCTTCCAGACACTCTCTATAAAGCCCCTGCTCCTTTGATTCACTAAACTTTATCTTTCCTCCGGGAATATCATATCTATCTTTACTCCCTGTGGGTTTAACTAACAATATTCTACCATCTTTATAGAAAAAACCTTTTGCTGACGTGGTGGTGTCACCTGGTTTCATTTTATAAGCCATTCTTCACTCCTCTTTATTGTAATTAGACTTTGAAATAACGAAAAAACTTTTATTGTAAAACCATTCTTCATGAATTAGTCGATAAGACTCTCTGAAATCGGAGTTGTCTGTAGCCCATTGTACTATGTATATCTTTGACACCAACCCATCCTCGCCATAAAACGAAAGAGGAAATGCCAAGGTACCAATAAAATTATCATTTTTTTCTATTTCTTCTGACTTGATCTCTAAAATGCTGGTTACTATGCCGAATGGATAGTCTTTTTTCTCATCTTTCTCGCTTATAATATACCCTTTCCAGTCGTTAGAAAACGATACTAGATCTCCTATCATAGGCATTTCAAAAAGTTTTTTAATCATACTATAAATAGGACGTCTAGACACTTAAAGTTACGTTTATTTCCTAAGAAAAGATATTTTAGAACTGTCTATAGTCTCGACATTGACAACGTCTGACACAGTCTCAAAAGCCCCAAAAGACTTGTGCAACAATATAGAAACAACTACTCCTACTATATATCCTTCTTTGTCAAACACTACTGCACCAGATGTGCCCGGTAAGGAAAATGAGTTGATAATATAAGTTTCTTTTGATATAGAAGTGACTATACCATTAGATACATTGAAGAAAACACCTACCGGATGCCCACAATGATATACAGAAGCACCTATTAAATAGTTATCTCTTTGCTTGAACTTGGCTGGAACAGTACCAGTCAACTTTCCTAAAGGTTTCAGAAGCGCAATGTCTTTCTCGGTGTCTGTATAAACCACAACTAGTGGCAGTATATTGCCATTTTTTTCCACACCCTGTAAAAACAGAGTTCCATCTATTACATGTTTTGCTGTTATAATATATATTTCTCCCTTATGAGAGACAAGGTTCCCACTTCCAAGCCCAACTCCCTCTGCATTAATCGTGTTAATCTTTATAGAAGATTCGAAAGATATTTTTAATCCTTCAGCGGCATCTCCATGCACTAATTCCCTACTGTCAAATTCCTTTGGCTCAGCATCTGAAGCGTTGTTGACAAATAGGGACATAAATAATAATATATTTTTCATTTTCACTACCCCCCTATTAGTATATAGGGGCTAGCGACTTCGAAGAAGAAGTCGTATTTCCTTTTCAATGAATTCCTTGACGTCTTCCTTTCCTTTAGGCTGGGACAATCTGGCAAGATCTGAACCAATCATAGCCTCTAGAACTTCATCAGCATCAATATGCCATCCATTATTATCGTTAAAGTCCCCTGCCATCATTTTTCCAATAACTTCTGAATCAACATGTGTCCAATCACTTTGAGAAATTGATATATGGATTTCTAGGTTCAGATCATCATCCTCGGCAATCCCTTTATATATTCTTTCAGGGGATATCTCATCAGAGCCAGCACCCCACCCAATTGATGCAACAACTTTCATATCCAAATTTTCGAAAGATGTTACCGCAGACAATGAATCATATTTATCAGGATTAGCAATGAAAGCATCATCAAGCAATGAAGCCTTTAAGGCACTCATTCCTTCTGATTGCAATACTGATATGATAGTCGCAAGTGCTCCGGACATTTTCTTTGCCCTTTCAACTTGATCTGGTTCATCCTCATCATAATCACCTCCTGAGAGGTTTGCAAATGCA
>Ga0114915_1000315_pt1 | contig 22207 bp, 28 predicted proteins | sample MalvirAntarct_55_FD_87288 | JGI IMG/M metagenome (GOLD analysis project Ga0114915, IMG submission 87288) | Marine viral communities from the Global Malaspina Expedition - Malaspina viral metaG Antarct_55 | ecosystem: Environmental > Aquatic > Marine > Oceanic | place: South Georgia Island...
AAGACACCGCAAAAATCAAATAAAATGACAAACGAAATCAAGTACGAAACGACCAACAATTCAGATAGAGGACAGATGCAAGGATACCATCGTTCACCATCACCAAGGGAATTACAGAAATCAGCAAAGCAATCTGATATTGCTAATCTAAAAAGCAAGTGTAGAAAGAATATTACTCAAGGACAAATCGAAGGTGACTTTGATGCAAGGTTTACTATTGGAATGGAAGTTGAGAAGAACAGATTACACAGAAACGCAGTTAAAGAATATCCTTTATTTGCCGGTTTTGAAAGTGATTCTTCTTGTGGTGAAACAAGCGGAATGAGAGGATACGAAGCTATCACGAATATCTTACCATTATTACCAAAGGGAAAATGGAGGAACAAAGTTTTTAATATGATGTTCGAAGCTAGTAAGATTATCGAAGATGAACATTCACCTAGTAACCATAGATGTGGAGGACACATCACATTGGCGGTAGATGGTTTATCCGGTACAGAGTTAATGCAAAAGATGCGTAAAAATGTTGGAATCGTTTATTCTTTATTCCACAAAAGAATCTCTAACTACTACTGCTGTAAAAACCTAACAATGCAAACGGAAGGTGATTCAGACGATTGGATGGGTGGTGATGGTAGATATAGTGTTTGTCTTAATAAAGGTCAAACGATAGAGTTTAGATTGATATCAAGATTCCAATCAGTAAAGCAAATGATGAGAAGATACGAGTTGATGTATGAAGTAGTTGATTTCTCAGTAAACAATCCAAACGGAAATTTCAATTCACTACTTAAGAAAGTGACACCGATTGTTAAATCAATGTACAACGGTGATATGGATAAGGTAGCTGAGAAGTTAGAGTTAGCGAAAGCATTTCAGAAGATGGTCAATACCAATAAAGTAAACAGAGCAGTAGTCAAGTATGTTGACCCAATGAACCGAATGAATCCAAGCGATTGGTTCGATGCAGATTTGAGAAGGAACGGAAGAAATTAAAACTAAGGGAGGGAAGCGATTCCCTCCTCCGTATCAAGATGTTTGTCTTGACTGATGATTCCATAAGGATGAAACGGAAATTTAAAATCAATCACAATGTTAGACAATTCAAAACCTTTTTGGTTAACCCTTGAAGAATTAATCATTATTCAAGATGTTGTATCTACAGAACGTAGAGCAATCCAAAGTGAGGATACTCCTCATCCGGTACGTAAAGCAGAATTAGAATTATTAACCAATCTTAATACAAGATTAAAAAACTTAATCAAATGAAAAAAGTAATCAAAGTAGCAAGTAAACTGACAGTAAGCATTATCGCAATGTTTATCTATTTCAACGTAGCAAGAGTAATGTATCTAGTATGCTTAGAGAATGTAGTAGATTTCTCATCAGCAATGACGTTCCTAGTCTTTGCAGGTTTTGTATCATTCTTAATCTACATAAGTGCTGCGTTATTAATCAGCGAAATCAAATCGTAATGGAAAGACAATACTATTACAAGGTAAGATATGCAGGTAAGTTAATTCGAGTGCTACCTGCACATTCTAAATGGGAAGCCATCGATAAGATTTATTCAATTTACATTGAAAGATACAAATGGATAAAGAGAGAATTATTAACCGCAGTAAAAACTAAAAATTAAATGGAATCAAAATTTGTCTGGACAGAAATCAAAGTACTGAGATACGCACAATACTACTGTAACAATCCAAAATGGTTTAGTTACAAGGGAACTCAGAAATCAGAAAAGAAGTTGGAAGATTTCAAGGAAGCGTACGTCAGAGAAGTTGGTAGTAAAAAAGCCAATGTTAAATATGCATTAGCAATCCTAAAAAGAGAGGGATACAAAATCTCTAACATTTTAAATCAAGAAGAAGTATGAAAGTTTTAAAAATTATCGCAGTAGTAATCCTCCTGTTAACATTATCCTCCTGTGGAAGCAGTAGACAATGCAAGAAGCTACCTACCTATGGATGGTACAAATAGGCTGAAATCCGAGATACTCAGCTATCAAGTGGTAGCTGATAGTGTCTTAGAAGTCATTTATGAAAGCCGATTTTCGGCAAAATCAGTAATAATCACTAAAAACAAGGAATATGAGCAGTTATGACAATTGGAAGTTAGCATCTCCTGATGAATATTATCAGGTAAGTAGATGTTGTGGAGCAGAGGTTGAAGAGCCAACGGTAGATGAACTCGAAGAGGACTTTGAGTATGAGTACAAGTGTGTAGAATGCAATGAAGGTTGCGAGACACAAGACTTAGAAGAATACCAACAAGACAGATACGAATCGTATATGGAAGACCGGATGGACGAGGAAAGATTAGACAGATAACATTAGGTTATGTCTAAATTTAGTCGTATATTTGTATAAATCAATCAGAGGTCTGTGTCTTCAAAGACACTCCTCATAAATCAAATTAAATTATGTGTGTAATTATCATTAAACAGAAGGACAACATTATGTCCAACGAAATTGCGAAGACATCCGCAAGAATTAATCCTCACGGATTAGGAATCACTTGGCTTGACACTTTCAAGACAACATATCACAAGTCAAAAGAGTACAAGTTACTATTGACAGAGAGACCATTCATCGCTCACTTTAGATACGCAACTGTAGGTAAAGTAGGACTCTCAAACACTCACCCATTTATATGTGGAAACAACAAGGACGAACTGCTAATGCAGAACGGAACTATTAAAGGTATCGGAACTGAAACGATGTGCGATAGTAAGGTGCTAGCAATTAGCTTAGGAAATGTAGACAGAAAGAATTGGAAGACAGAACTAGAGCAGTATGACTCAAGGTTTGTATCTATCAACACAAGAACTAGAAGCTTTCAAATATACAATCGTAACCTATATACTTATCGAGATGGCATTTGGTATTCAAAAGCAAATGTATTACAAGACAATGTTGTGGCAGTATACGGAACTTTAAAGAAAGGTTATTCGAACTATGCCGGTCATCTTAAGTCAGCAAAGTATATTGGAAAAGGAACTACAAAAACAAAGTATCCATTACTAATTGAAAATCTTCCTTTCTTAGTAAACAAGCCGGGGTTAGGTCACCGGGTAGAGGTTGATGTATTCAAGGTTGACGATTTAACTTTTCAGAAGTTAGACAGATTAGAAGGTCATCCACAATGGTACAGAAGAGAAGAGATTCCGGTTGAGGTCAAAGGCAGAACCGTTATCTGTTGGGTATACTTTAACCCAAAAGAGTTAACTGCAGATACCAAAATGTATCAGAGTTACACCGGCTCGCAGATGTTCGGCACGACACCGTATCCAAAAAGATACGACACCGTATCGCAAAGTGATTTTGATATGGAAGAGAATCATCAGTTTATTGAAGTACAAGAAGACACAGACCCTATATTCCCAAGTAACACTCAGCCTATATGTATAGACTGTATGTCGGATGTAGAGTTTGATGGATTTGCGAACTATCATTGCTCCGCTTGTGGAGGTTGGTTTAAAGAAGAAGAGGTCTTGAAGTATCAAGAGTAATTCTTCTGAAGGGAGGTGCTTGTCACACCTTCCTTTGTTTTGAGATGTGTATCTCAACTGAAGATTCCTAAAGGATGAAACAAGAAACTTAAATAACTACAAAATGCAACGAATCAAAGAAACCAAAAAAGTATGGGAGTTAGACCGAATCAAAAATATTGCCAAGGACATTATGGATGACAAAGAATGGGTAAACGATAGTCACTCGAAGTCGGAGCATAAAGGAATCGTAGATGGACTCTCAAGATTAATCAATCATATGGAACTAGCAGAGAAGTACGATGAGTTTTGTTATCCAACGTCTTTACCTAAAGATTATTTCGAAAACAAGAAACTAATAAACGGATTTTGGTACGTTAAAATGTCAGACTTATAATAGGTTTTGTCTAAATTTAGTGCTATCTTTGTATAAATAAAATCAACAAATAAATCAAATCAAATGGCAAGACTCATCAAAGCAAGTGGAGAAATACTACCAAACGTAGACATCTCAACTTTAAAAAAACAACAAGACTTAGTGCAAGGGTACATAGAATATGTGTATGTATCTAATGACAAGATGCTAATTGTTAACGAGGAAGGACTCCTAGAGGACTTGCCGGATAACAGAATAGCAAGTCAAACCTATAATCTCATTCTTGTAGGAGATATAGTAGAATGTAAAAAAAACGAACTAACATAATGGAAAAGAACAACGACACTTTAATGAAAGCAATTTTGTCTATGAAGTTTGCCAAAGGAACTGATAGCAAGAAGGAAATTCAGAAGTTACAACAAGTAACAAACAAGGACTTTAAGACTTGGCAGAACACGGGACAAATCTGTAAGAAAGATTTAGTCAGGGACCAAGAAAATCTACACGAACTAACCACGGATATTGTTATGTATATAAACGGGGAGTATATTGAGATGTTATCCAACGGATACTTTCTATATAGACCAAGTGGAAAAGGACACGGAACAAGAAGTAAATCGTTAGATAAAGTAGAATTAAAATCTTACATATGCCAACAACAGAAGAACTAATAAAAGAAGTCAGCAGAGAAATTGTACTGCTGCTGCTAGAAAAAAATAAAGCGTACGGGGACACGGCAAATCAGCCACCAAATATATTCTCAAAGCTATCACCTAAAGAAGGAATTTTAGCTAGACTTGATGACAAGTTAAGTAGAATAAAAACGGTTGGTCTAAACGATGACACCGAGGACACTATGCTAGACTTAATTGGATATCTTATCCTCTACAGAGTACAACTACGAAAAGAAAGTATTAAACAAAATTTGGAAAAGTAACCAACTTTTTGTATCTTTATCAATCAATCAAATCAAATCAAATATGTCAAAAGTAAAACAACTCTTAGAAGAAGAGCAAGCGAAAGCACCAATCAGTTTAGAGCAACATCTAGACATCTGTTATCAAGAATCGTTGATGGCAGCAGAACAATCTAAAGGAACACTTAACGAAATTTTCGAAGCTTGGGGAGAAATCTTTGGGACTAAGAAGATTACTAAAATCAAATCAAATGATGAAATCAAAAGTATTTAATCTTTACGTTGAACAAGTCTGTTACCTTTTTGGAATAGAAAAAGAGACTCTGTTTACCAAAAACAAAACACGAGATGTTGTGGATGCACGACATCTTTTGTACTACCTATGTAGTATAAGACCAATGTACTTGGTTAAGATACAACAACTTATGACAGAGAATGGCTACGAGATTAGTCACTCCTCTATCCATCACGGAATAAGTGTAGTAAAAGAAAAAGTATTAGTCGATAAAGATTACATAAGAACTGTGGAGGAAATAACTAATGGAATTATATAGTCTAAACGATATATTTATTGAGGCAAAAAAAGATACATATGCTATTACACTAGATGGAATAGGTTATGAATCAAGAATGGTTTTTGGGGTTAAAATCGTAAGAGATAAAGAATCCAATAATATAGAAATCATTAACACCTTGATAGGAGGAGACTATTACAGAACATTAGAAGAAGAAGACCACAAAGTATTTAGGCAAAAAGGTTGGAGGTATGGAGTTTATGTCTTATCTTTGTCTAACTATCGTACAAAGCTAGACCTTATTGAATCAAGAATACATAAGGAAATGAACGGTAGAGCAAGTGCAAAACAAATCGGACTCCTCAAGTTACAAAGAGAAAGAGTAATGGGGAGATATAGTGAAATCAATTATAAATTAAATAAATTAAATCAAATCAATTATGGCTACAGTCAAAAAAACACCAACACCTAAACCGCAGAGCGTATTCGAAAAGCTTTCGGCAATCAACGTCAACAAGCACGTTGAAAAGAAACAAAACCTTACTTATTTATCTTGGGCATATGCTTGGGCAGAAGTTAAAAAAGCTTGTCCGGATGCTAGGTACGAGATAGTGAAGTCAGAAGATGATAACGGAAAGTTAGTTAGCTATGAGTACGATAAAGACTTAGGTTTTTTATGTCATACAATAGTTACTATCGAAGACGAATCTTTAGAGATGTGGCTACCGGTTATGGATGGAGCAAACAAGTCTATGAAGAAAGTAGCTTACAAGTACACAAGTCGTTTTGGAGAAAAAAATGTAGCAGCAGCATCATCGTTCGATATCAACAAAACATTAATGAGATGTTTGGTAAAGAACTTAGCGATGTTTGGTATGGGTATCTATATATATGCCGGTGAAGATATGCCAATCGTAGATGAACCCGTTGTTAACGTACCTACACCAAAAGCAAAAACCAAACAAACCAAAGACCTTATTACACCATCACACGCAAGATGGGGTGGACTATTATCATTTGCTAAAACAAATAAGATAGTAGGATTTAAAAAGCTAGTAACACTATTAGAAGAATCGGGCGATTGTAAGCTAAGTGACGATGCTAAAGAGCAGATTAAAGAACTTACAATAACTAAAAAATGATAGATATACTAACTAAACTTAAAGATGACGAACAGTACTACGGTGCGTTTGGCAAGCAATACCTTTCAAATTCTGATATAGGTACGCTACTTAACAACCCTATGGACTTTAGAAAACCACAAGAGGATAACGTAAACTTTCATAAAGGAAGATACTTTCATCATCTTATTCTAGAACCGGAGAAGGCTGAAGCAACTGTTTTCGCTGACATCGGCTCTAGGAATACTAAAGCCTACAAGCAATTGCTTGAGGATAGCGGTGAAGAAATCATAATGCTAGAGAAGGAAGCACAAGAGATTAGAAATTGTGTTACGGCTATGATGAGGAATTTTGACTTTCACAACGGTATAAGGCAAGAAGGTAACGAGTATGAAGTTCCAATGATAAAGGAGATTCAAGGTATGATGTGGAAAGGTAAGGCTGATATAGTTTGTACCGATAAGCTAATCGACTTGAAGACTACCGGAGGCTCGCTATCTGAGTTCAAATGGTCAGCACGAAAATATAATTATGATAGCCAATGCTACATTTATGGAGAGTTATTTCAGAAGCCATTAGTCTTTTACGTTGTAAACAAAACAAATCAAATGCTAGGCATATATGAACCCTCTGCTGAGTTTATCGAAAGAGGTAGAAACAAAGTTACAGAAGCTATAAAGGTTTACAATAAATTTTTTAGTGAAGAAAGTGAGTTTAATATAAATGATTATTATGTTAATGAAATACTTTAAAGAATTGTTAAACCTTATGGGTATAAAAGTTCAACAAAAAAGGCGAGTGTTATGGTTAGAAGTTCCAATGGACTGTATCTCTCGCTTAAGTAAGGATGAAATTATCCTTTCAACTATCTCAACATTGGAACAAAAAATAAAAATCAATAAATAAAATGGAAAATCAAAAACCAAAAGTGTTCGCAGATGGATTCAGTTTCAAGCGAAACGAAAAAGCACCGGAATTTGTAATCGGAAGATTGTCAATGAAGGTAGATGAAGCTAAGTCATTCTTAGAGGCAAACTCTAAAAACGGATGGGTTAACGTAGACATCAAACAATCACAAAAAGGTACTTACTATTGTGAGTTAGATACTTGGGTAGCTAAACCACAGGGTGATGCACCTGTAGTACAAGCTAAAGAGGAGCCGGCTACACCGGATTTACCTTTCTAGTGTCTTTGAAGACACCAAGGAATATAGAGAGAGGACATTGTGTCCTCTCTTTTTTTCCTATGTCGGTGACAAATGTCAATTAATATTTCTTCTATTACTCTTTTAATTTAAATATATATTTCTTTTCTTTACATATTACAAGAAAAAAAACGACACAAACGTCACAGACCTAGTAATCAATTAGTTAGGTATTAAAAATCAATCATAAATCGAACATCACAATGACACAGAACATCACAATCTTCAAAAACATTAAAGAAACAGAGGCTCCATTCCATAGAAGCATAGATATGGTCTTAGATAGAATCAAGGATGGAGCAACCAAGAAGCTTGTCAAGGGCATACGTGCTTCTAAAGACAAATCAGAAAGAAACGAATTAAAAAAGAAACTACCGGCAATATGTTTTAGCGGAAAGTTTGTTAAGAGAAACGACAATTCAATAGTAGAACATAGTGGTTTTATATGTCTAGACTTTGATGGTTACGAAAAAAGAAAAATACTTATAGAACATAAGGAAAGGTTTACTAAAGACAAATTTATTTATTCTGTTTTCATATCACCATCGGGTAATGGATTGAAAGTAATCGTACAAATTCCGCCTAATGTAGATAATCATATCAACTACTTCAACTCACTAGAGAAATACTTCGACTCAGCTTACTTCGACAAGACGTGTAAGAACGTATCTAGGGTGTGTTATGAATCATATGACCCTTTACTATACATCAACCCCAACTCGCAGTTATGGGATACTGTAGCGGAGCCGGAATACAAAGAGATAAACACCAACATTGACCAACCAACTCTTCCAATAACAGATGAGAACAAGGTCGTAGATATATTAGTAAAGTGGTGGACAAAGAAATACCCAATGAGCGAAGGTCAAAGAAACCAAAATGCTTTTGTATTGGCTATGGCTTTTAATGATTATGGAATCAGCAAATCATTAGCAGGTTATGTATTGACACAGTACGCAACTGAAGGATTTACTTTAGGGGAGATAAACAGAACTATAGATTCTGCCTACGCAAATACAATGAATCACGGAACTAAGTATTATGAGGACGAAGAGAAGCTTAATGTAATTAAGAACAAACTTATAAAGGGCATCTCAAAAAAGGAGGTTCGCAGTCAACTATTAGAGACAGGAATTGAGACTGAGGTAGTAGATTCTGTCATAAGCCAACTCGAAAAAGAAAACGCAAAGCAAACATTTTGGGAGAAGAATGAGAAAGGGACTATCAAGATTGTTCATTTTAGCTTTAAGAAATTCCTAGAAGACAATGGATTTTATAAATACAATCCGGAGGGCAGTCGCAACTATGTGTTTGTTAAAGTAACCAACAACCTTATAGACCATACATCTGAAAAAGAAATTAAAGATTTTGTCTTAAAGTATTTGATTGACCTTGATGACTTATCTATATACAATTACTTCGCTGACCAAGTTAGATTCTTTAGAGATGAATTCTTAACTCTATTAGACACTATAGACATTTACTTTATAGAAGACACCAAGGACTCAGCTTACTTGTACTATAAGAACTGTGCAGTTAAAATTACAAAGGACCAAGTAGAACCAATTGATTATCTAGACTTAGGAGGTTACGTTTGGAAAGACCACATCATTGATAGAAAGTTTCAGATATGTGATGACAATGCTTGCGATTATAAAACATTCATTAAGAATATATGTGGAGGTAATGAAGAGAGAGTAAAGACTATGGAATCAACAATAGGATTTATGATGCACGGATACAAAAACTTAAGCTACTGTCCGGCAGTAATTCTAAACGATGAAATTATATCAGACAATCCGGAAGGAGGAACAGGAAAGGGATTGTTTATGAACGCTCTAAACCAAATGAAGAAGGTAGTTACAATTGATGGTAAGGCATTTGCATTTGACAAATCTTTCCCTTATCAGTTAGTATCTGCAGATACACAAATACTTGTGTTCGATGACGTAAAGAAGAACTTTGACTTCGAAAGACTATTCAGTTTGATAACGGAAGGGCTAACCTTGGAGAAGAAAAACAAGGACAGTATTAAGATACCATTTACTAAGTCGCCTAAGATTTCGATTACAACTAACTATGCAATTAAAGGTAGCGGTAACTCGTTTGCTCGTAGAAAGTGGGAGATAGAACTTCACCAACACTACAATAAAAACTTCACTCCTATAGATGAATTTCAAAAACACTTTTTTGCTGATTGGAATGAAGATGAATGGTGTGGCTTTGATAATTATATGACTGCATCCTTACAAGATTACTTAACAACCGGCTTAGTTAAAAGTAAGTTTGTTAATCTTAAGATTAGACAGATGTCTGCTGAAACTTGTCACGACTTCATTGAATGGTGTGGACTTGTAGAAGGAAACCCAAGAGCATCTTCAATAGTGGTAGGTAGAGAAATGATTAAGCAAGACCTTTACTTTGAATTCATTGGTGAGTATCCTGACTACGGACCTAAAGCTAAGATGACTATAAGTAGAACTAAGTTTTATAAATGGCTTATAGCATTTGGATTGTATAGCACGGGAGTACAACCGGAAGAAGGAAGAAACCACATAGGGAGATGGATTAGATTCAGAACTCCGGCAGATGTTAAAGACCTTTTGTTAAACATATGACCAACGAAGAGAGATTAGACATAGCTTTTAATAATTCCTATCGAGTAATCATACTTGATTATGATTGGGGAGAAATAATGACTAATCAATCCCAACCTTTCTTTGCTCACAATCCGGCAAAACTAATTCCAAAGAAAGAAGATATCGAAATAATGATAGAATATTTTATTGAACAAGAAGAATACATAAAATGCAAGAGTTTAAAGGAGTACATCGAAAGGATGGAGATGTGATAGAAAGGAACACCGGATACTCTGATGAGCAAATGGTTAGACAGTTATCCTTGTACTTCTCTATTATGAATAAGACTAAGGATGTAAAGGTAGGACGAGGTAAGAATGTTAAAATAATCAAGCAACGAGTTTTTGCACACGCTCCGGAACACGAAGAGTTAAACACGAGAAGCTTAGAACACTACAAAAAACTAATGGAAACACCAAGAAAAATAAAGTTTAGAGAGTACCAACGAAAGATAATAATAGAAGGTTCAGAGAAATTATTAATACACAACTTCCTGTACTTAGCAATGGAGGTTAGGACAGGGAAAACCTTAACGTCTTTAGGCATTGGTCAACTTCTTAAATGTAAAAGAGTTTTATTTATAACTAAGAAGAAGGCTATCAGCAGTATAGAAAATGACTTTAAACTTCTTAGACCTGACTTTGATTTATTGGTTATCAATTATGAATCACTTCACAAATTACCCGAATCGGGTAAATATGATTTAATAGTTTGTGATGAAGCACATTGTATGGGAGCATTTCCAAAGCCAAGCAAAAGAGCAAAGCAAGTTAGGACTCTAATAGAACAACACAACCCTTATGTAATACTATTGTCCGGAACACCAACACCCGAATCATACAGTCAGATGTATCATCAAGTTTGGGGAATCAGCAGCAACCCTTTTAATTCTTTTGCTAACTTTTATAAATTTTCAAAAAAGTTTGTAAACGTAACGCAGCAGAAAATAAACGGACTAATGATTAACAATTACCACGGAGGAATGGTAGAGATACTTTCTGAAATGAATAAGTATACCATATCATACACTCAGAAGCAAGCCGGCTTCAAGGTAGACACTAGAGAGCATACGCTACAAGTAAAGATGTCAGACTTAACTTATAAACTAACGGCTAAATTAAAAAAAGATTTAGTTATAGAAGGCAAGGAAGAAACCATATTGGCAGACACTCCGGTTAAGTTAATGATGAAGCTACATCAAATGTTTTCCGGGACTGTTAAGTTTGAATCCGGTAAGTCAACCATATTAGATTTGTCTAAAGCACAGTTTATTCACGACAACTTTGGAGATACAAAGGTCGGAATCTTTTATAAGTTTAAGGAAGAACTTAAAGCTTTAATGCAAGTCTATGGAAAAGAAAACCTAACCACAGAACTTAGTGTCTTTGAAGACACAGATAAGTCAATTGCTTTACAAATCGTATCCGGAAGAGAAGGCATCTCTTTGCAGAAAGCCAAGGCTTTAGTTTATTATAACATAGACTTTAGTGCTACAAGTTATTGGCAGAGTAGAGATAGGATGACAACCAAGGACAGGTTAGAATCTGATGTCTATTGGATATTTTCTGAGGGAGGAATAGAAAAAGAAATTTACAAAGCCGTTACTAAAAAGAAAGACTTTACTGTTAATCACTTTAAAAAACTAAATTGATTATCTTAGCGTATGAGTTTTATACGGTTCGCACTTATATGGATTAGTCAAAATTTAGCTATACCATTTTGGGTCGTTGGACATATACACTTATCAATTCATACCTATCACGATGTGGTAGAGATTGTCTCTTCTTTAAGTATGAATATTATTGTGTTCATAGGATTTCTAGAAGACTACAAAAAGAACGGATGACAGAACAACAGATACAAAGCAAAAGAATCAAGCAGTTAGAAGCTGAAGGTTACTATGTATTAAAATTAATTAAAACAAACAAGAACGGGATTCCTGACATACTAGCAATTCCACCTGATGCTAAGGTATTATTTAGCGAAGTCAAAACACCTAAAGGTAGGGTGTCAAAACTACAGGAATATAGGCTTAAAGAATTAGAGAAATATGGATTCATTACTGAAGTGTTTAGAGGATAAAACACTATACGACATAGACGAATGGTTTTTATCACAATTAGAACTCTACACTAGGAAAGAAGCGGCAATAATTATTGGACAAACATTATCTGTATTAGATAAGTTACCCGTAAAAAACGGATGGAGCCAAGAGACTGCCGGGGTTATAAAGAAAGATAAACCTATTTTCTTTTTAGTAGAATACTTACACCAAGAAGAAGAGCCAATAATTTTAATAGACCTCATCGAAATCGAGATAGAGGAATACCTAGACTTTATATCAAATAAAAAATCAATCAAATCATATTATGATACAGGACAGAATTAATCACTTAATGAAGAAGCAAGATGAGTTTGGATTTTTAAAAAGAATTATAGAAACCAACTTAGGGATTTGCGTAGAAACCAATAGGTCAAGAGAGAGAGAAGTAGTTAATGCCAAGATGATTTACGCATACATACTACAAGGAAAAGGATATGGATGTAGTGCAATTTCCAAGTCAATCCGTATGAATCACGCAACTGTTTTACATTATTTTAAAACTGTTCCCTTCTATCTCAAGGGAGACATTCATCTTAGAAAGAGTTATGAAAGGATTAAATCAGAGTACGCATCAGAGTATGACCCTGTTTATTACTTGTCGGAAAATGAACTAAAAAAAGAATTAATTACGCTAAGAAATGAAAAAGAATTGTTATCTTTAGAACTAGAACAACTAAAGTCTCAGGTTCACGCAGAAAAAGTAGAAGCTAAAAAAATGGATAGTAGGTTCAGTTTTTTATACAAAATGGTTTCAGAAAGAACTAGGTTAGGCTCAGAAGATGAAGTTCTGCGAAGGTTAAATCAATTTTACAATGGTGTTTACGATAAAGGACATAGATAAAGTTCTGAGTTATAAAACTTGGAGTAATAGAAAGAAGGAAGATGAACTATTAAAAGTGGACTGTACAATGTACTGCAACTTGGGTAAGGACTCTACACGAAACGAAAAGTTAGAAGTAAGAAAAGCTTCACGAAAGATTTACCTAGCTATAAAACAAATAAACCCAACTATGGGAACATTGTTTCTACAAACAATGGACTCAGCAAAAGAGAAGCAGTAGCAATGCCGGAGAAGTCAATGTCGTATGACAAAGAAAGAATATCACACATCAATCATTTGATGGATACAATTCACGACTCTACTGACGAAATATATGAATCTCTTATTGATAGAGATTTCGAACCCCTAAAGCATCAAGTATCAAACCTAGTGTCTATCCTAAAAGACATATCCGCATCTATAGAAGATGATATATGAGATAGCAAAAGAGAAACAACTCTTCGACTTTCTTAAAAAAAACTACATTCCTGACTTAGAAAAAACAACTCTCAATACCTCACGGTATGATTGTTACTCCAATAAACATAAGTTAGATATAGAACTCAAGTGTAGACGAAAGCATTACGATGATTTAATTCTAGAGAAAAAAAAGTACGCAGCTTTAATGAGCAGGTGTAATATGTTTCAAACAATACCTGTGTATGTTAACTCTACACCTCAAGGTGTTTGGGCATACTACATTGCAGAAATTGAAATGAAATGGGAGATGAAAAGACTACCAAATCAAACAGACTTTACCAAGAACTATTTTATTCAGAAAGAAATAACTTACTTAAACATAAGCAAAGGTGTGAACCTAACTAAACTCCTTTTGCTTTAGGCTTTAGTTTATCCGGGATGTATCCTTTCTTATAACTACTATCCCACTCCTTCGCTATCTTAGGTTTGTTAGCATACATCCACTTTCTTTGTGCTTCGCTTTTAAATGGCATACTTAGGTAGGTCTTTAGGTATCTTTTTAAATGTTCCGCAACTGCACAACACCAATAAACATACAACTATAGTTATTAATTTTTTCATTAATTAAATCTAGATTTCTTCTTCTTATCGTTTGAACCACCAAAGGGACTTGACTTTCCTCTACCTTTTTTCTCAAACAAACCTCCACTCTTATCTTTACCTTTTGAATTAAAGTTATTACCTGAACTACGTTTCTTCTTAGTCTTGGGAGTATAGTCATAATACTCATCCTTCATTTGTTTCTTTAACTTACGTTTCTTTTTTTGTATTTCTTTTAAAGCTTGACGTTCGTCAAAGTCTACAGAGCCTTCACCATATTGTTGAACCCATAAGTTATAATCATAACGCTTCATATCAGACTCGGAATCATATCCCATTAGTCTTTCTTCTTTGTTTTTTCGTTTATCTTTTAACGTGGCTTCAGCTTGAGATAGGTCTCCATAAATATCTGAAAGCACAACCTTTCTTACATCTTTGTACAGAGGAACAAATCCTAAGTTACCCATTATCTCAAGTGGTAACCTTATGTATCTTTCCTTCTGTTGTCTTTCAACTGCTGAAGCTTCTTTCTTATCCGGTTCAGTTAGCTTAGTAGTTAGTAAGTCAGCAGCACCAAGAATTGGTCCGTATGCAGCACCCATTTTCTTTAAGAAATCAAAGATACCTGTTCCCTTACCTTGTTTAGATTTAGGTACAATGTTATATTGTATAGCATCTTTGTAAGGGTCATAGTCTCCATCTCTTAAGAACTGTAATTGACTTTCATTAAACTCTTCAACCGCATAATTAATTATTGATTTAGTAGCATTACCAAAGTCTCTACCTAACAACAACGAAGTAAACGTAGATGCTAAAGCCTGTCCTAATTGTTTTTCAAATGGCTTACCATCACTTCCTTCTTCTTCAGTATTGACTTGAGTAGATGAAAGTTTTTGTCCAATTACATTATCCTCATCTTCTTCGTCATCAAACAAGTCTGTTAATGCAGTAGCCAATACTTGTGACAATAAAGTATATGTCATCATTCTAGTAGTTACACCTGCGATTAATTGTGCTCCTTGTTTCTTACTTAGTTCACCTCTTCCTATCAAATTCATTACTCCTGTACGAGCAGTTATGTATTCAAATATTAAGAACCTTGTCATAAAGTTATTAAACTGATTGAATGCTCTTATCGCTGCGGTTTGATTAGGCTTCGATGTTCCTTTTAGCATACCCATAAAAGCATTATCTGTTGCACCTGCCATTACTGAACGAGCATCTGCATACTCCGTTGAGCCATCCAAAGCTTCTTGATTGGCTGCCATATACTTTTTATCGTTGGCTGCTATCTTATCAAAGTCAGGTGCTTTACCTGTAAGTTCAGTAAATTTCTGTTCAAAAGAACCAAACCACATAGGTCTCATAACCATCTTATCCGGTGTAGATATTAATGCATCTGCAGTAAACTCTACTCCTTTAAGCCATCTCTGTCCGGTTTGATTCCACATCTTCATAATAAAGTTCATCACTTTATTATTGATTGCTCCACCACCTTTAATACCACCGGGTTCGTTGATTACATTTGTATCAACCATTTTACCTGACATATCATCAGTAGGATAGATTCTATTTAACTGCATTGAACCAAGCACTTGCATTGCTTTCGCTCCTGTCTGAGAACCATAGATTGCTCTATTCTTTAGACCTGAAATAAAAGCTTTAGGGTCTACTATCATAGCGAAACTAAGGTTAGATGTAAGTTCTGCAATAAACCTTCCACCTCCTGCAAGTATGGCACGGTAACCTGTCTTCTGAAGATAGGTCATCATATCATCTACAACACTTGATTGTGTATAAGCATTTTCTAAAAGATTATTTGTTGCCTCACCAAATGCTGAACTGATTGCATTATAAATTTCAATCTGTTCTTTAGTAGCCTTACCATCTTCTATTAATTTTTCAGTAACCGCTAATGTTCTTCTTGCAGTTCTGATTGGTTCTGTCATATGGTAATCCATTAAGACAAACTTAGAACCTCTTTCAACTGAAGCATAAACATCAAAGTTCAACGCAGAAACAGTACCGGTTCTTGAGATTAAAGACTTAGCTTTAGTAGAAGGGTTCATTGCATTGTTGGCACTCTCAACAAAAGATTCTCCTTGCATCAAATCTGAAACATCTCCTCCTGTTGTTTGCTCCTGTATAACACTTAAGTGAATATAGTTTTGCAAAGGATTGAAAGCAGTACCTCTTATAACTTGAGCAGTTATAGCCGCCTTCTCTTGTTGCTCTATATTAATCTCTTGTATTACTTTAATAGAGTTTTTCTCTGCATCATTAAAAGAATTATATAAATTCTCTGCAGATATGTTACCATCCTTATCAAGGAAACCATTTGCAGGGTCTATAATGTCTTCTAATATTTTTATATCAGCTTCGTTATATTTAGTTTTCCCTTGTTTGATTTTCTTTATAGTGGCTTCAATAAAAGCTTTCGATTGATTTACCTGATTCTTTTGTCCTTCTATAGGAGGATTGCTATCAAATTCAAGCTGAATCATATAAGCCATTTGTCTATACTTAGATGCGACAAACTTATTTATATCTCTACCAAAAGATTTCATTACTGCGGTCTGTGCCTTCTCTACTCTTTGTTGTACAGACTTATACTCTGCTCTGAATCTAGAAATTGCAATTGCTGCAGGACCAAACAAAGCATTAAATACTTTTCTTGTTTTAAAATCTCCTAATAATTGGTCAGTATAATACAATGGATTCCTTCTAAACATTTCTAGAACACCATTCTTTCGTGTAAAGAATCCTTTTAATTTAGAGTATGCTTTAGTTACAGGAAGAAGCTTCGCACCAAAAATACCATTAGCAACTACGTTACCATTGTTTATTGCGTTCATCTTCTCAATCATTACCTGAGCAAAGTGTGGGAAATATCCTTTATTAATATTGTCAGCTACCTTCAGTAAGTTTTGCAAGTCATTCAAACTCAAAGACGATAGGTCTGTTGATTTTAAAAGTTTAAAAAATTCTTTAGCTTTAGTTATCTCATACCCCGTGCTTAATGATTTATCTAGATTGGTTAATAGTTTTATTAATCCAATTACTTCTGCTTTCTTTTTAGATATTTCTGCTTCTGATTGTTTTACTGAACCAACCTGTGGGTTAATCATAGATTTATATTTGCTCATAACTTCAGCTTCAGCATCAGTTATAACATCAGCTTTAAGCATTGCTTCTATTGTGGCAGCATAATCTAACTTACCATTCTTATCTAATACCTTTTTGAAATTATCAAACTTATCCTTTAATTCTATAGACATTGATTGTTGCTCATCCAATTGTTTTAGGATTGAATCAACTTGGTTCTTTAACGATACCACATTATCTACTTTACTTAGAACCTTTTCTTTGTTTCCAAACTGTTCTATTAAATTAAGATAAGATTCAAATACTGATTCCGGTATTAGTGATGGGTCAATACTAAATATTCTCATCAAGTCAGGAACAAGTGATTCTTGAACACCTATTTTTAAGGAAGCCTGTAGTCTAGCAAGTTTCATTTTTACTTTTGCCGTAGCTAATTGCTCAATGTAGTTTGCATCTTTAATAACTCTAGTCATATAATCAACAAAGCTATTTACTGATACCTCACTTAAAGGATTCATTCTACTGAACTTCCCTAAGATTGCTCTGACTTGTGGCTGAGTTAAACTAACATCTTTAAGCATTCCCTTAAGTTCTTTACTCAAAGTTTTAAGTCCTTCCTTACCTAGCTTTATAATTTTTGTAGCAAGTTTTAGTTTCTCTACTACGCTTAGATTTGTAACGTCACTCATTGCTCCAAGAATCCTACCTCTTGATGGTGCTCTTGATTCGTTTACTCCTGCAAGTGCTCTTGCATTAGCTTCCATTCTTCTTTTACCTGCATCACTTGCCTCTTGATATGCATCGCTCTCTCTAACAAACTTATCTATTCTAGCTATTAATGCTTTAAGTTTTTTAGCAGTAGGGTTACCATCCGCAAATGCTCTGTCCACACTTCTCTTAACCTTAGTCATTACGTCTTCAACCTTAGAATCTGTAGCAACATCTAAGGCAGCACGTATCTCTGCGGCTGCAATGTTTTGTCTTTCTAAACTTAATTTTATCGCAGCATCACTAAACCCTTCTGCTCTTCTCCTTTTGACAAAGTCATTTAAGCTTGAGCCTAATTCGAATCTAGCCATTGGACCTGTCGATTCCTTGGCGGCATTAAATTTTGTTTTACTCGTTGCATCAACTGCTTTACCGGAAAATAAATCTGCTAATCCTGTTTCAATAAACTCATCTAACGTAAGGTTTTCAATGTTATCAATATCTAAATCTTTAGATTCAGTAAATTTTTGTTGAATGTATTTGAATGTAGCATTCATCCATTCTTTAAACTTAGATTTTTTACCGGCATTTATAATGGTCTCTCCTTTTGTAGCCATTAATTCCACTAAAGCTTCTTCTCTTGCTAACTTGGTGTCACCATATTTTTCTATAGCAGCTTTTAGTTCCGGTGTTCCTTCTACAAGTTTAAGACCTTGTGCTAATAAAGCCTTTCCTTTTTTACCACTTGCAGGCGAACGTAAAAAGTCCATCCATATATGTCCGAACTCGTGTATTGGTGTAGCTAATGATGCAGCTTCAGGATTGATATATATTTTTCCATCCTTTGTTAAACCAAGAATAATCTTACCGTTAGATTCTTTTGTTCTTACTCCCGGCTGATTCATTACTTCATTAAACTCTTGTACTGTATTAGTAACAGTAACTCCGGGAAATGCAAATCTAAGTTTACCTGACAAAACATCTAGGTCAGTCATCTTAGTGTTGGCTCTATCTCCTTGAAATGCTTTATCGATTGGAGCCATACCCATAGTTTGGTCTGCAGTACCTTCAGCATCCGGTCTCTTACCTGCTTTATTTTTTTTAAATATTCTATTGGTCTTTGCTTTCCAAGTAGGAAATACATCTATACCATTAGTTGGATTCTTTATAAAAGATATTAATTTACCTTTAGGTCCTGACCCATAATTTTGATGGTCTATTTCAATTACACCACCATTCAATACATCAATACCAACAACAGATACCACATCCCCCTTCTTAGTTTTCATCATAGAAGGCTCTCCAATTGCTTTGTATAAAACATCCGCACTAAATGCAGCGATGTTTGGATTTTTAACTCCTTTATATAATGACTTTATAAAAGCTTTACTGTTCTTCTTAGTTCCTGCAGGAGAAACTAACATATTAAATACTGCACTTCTATTTTTTAGACTTAATGTAGTGTCTTTAACTCCTTGTGCTCTGTTCTTAGCATCTGTACTAATTGCATCTAAAAACGCACCTAGTTGTGTTATCTTATTCTTTTTTATTAAAGCTAAAGTCTTTGCATTTGCTTTAGGGTCTTTGCTTAATGCTGCTATTATATCATTCATAGCCGCAGTTTGATTCTTTTTAGACTGAGACTTAACTTCCGGAGCCAACCATCTGAATGATGCTTCATTAGAATTTACTGCAGTATCTGCCATTCTTACTATAGCCATTGGTACGTGACCATTAGGTAACTTACCTTCTTTCCATAGTCTATCAAATAATGATTTGTTTTTCTTGTATGTATCAACTGCTCCTTTATACTGAGATTCGGATGCATCTCTAGCAACTCCTGCCCACGCTGCTTCTTTATTTTTACCACGAGAGTTAAAACCTAACCCTCCGTTAACGTCCATACTGCCTCCCTTGGAATCTTTAATAGTTCCTGATGCAAGTATATCTGAAACCCCTGTAACCATAGGGATACCATCATAGTAAGACATCTCTCTATTCATATCGTCCATAGATTCAAACCCTAATTCCTTAGCATCTGCTTCTGTGAATTCTACTGAAGAATTACTTTCAGCTAATGGATTAACTTGTGTCTTTGAAGACACAGATGGTGTTGTGAAACCAACCTCTGCAGCTTCCATCTCATTCATTTCAGCTTCTATAACCTCAACATCACCATCTTCTGCTACAATTAAAGATTCGTCTTGGTCCTTCATACTGAACCTTGGATTGCCATCTACATCCGTTTCCTCTTCGTCTAACTTTTGTTTGGTATCTAAATTGTCAAAAAGAATATCGCTTTTCTGATTGTCATCAATCATTAATTGAATTGCTTTCTCAATATTACCTCCTGCTGAATCTAAGTATCCTGTTTTTTTATCTTCAGGTAACGCTGCAAATTCTGCTGCAGGTTCTACTTCTGTATCTGTATTGGTATTATCCATACCATCAAGTCTTTCTTTTTCAATAAGAGCCTTGATATTATTAAACTCTGTAGTGGTATATACTCCTTTGCCCGGACTTATCTCATTCATTCTGTCCATCACATCTTGATTAGTGACAGGTTCAGGTCCTTCTGATTCCACCTCAACATCAGTAGCCACCTCTTGTTCTCCGCTTAATTTTTTAATTTGTTCTCTTAATTCTGCGGCTTTTGTTTTTCCAATTTCAGTTTTGTTTCCTTCAAGCTTATTTAATTCCACTTGAAGTCTAGTCATTTCACTTACAGTAGCGGCATCCATATCCGGATTGGCTTCTAGTAATGCTTTTTCAATTGCTAATTCTATTTTTCTGTCTTGTAACTTTCCTTTTAATCCTGTATAATCGTTGTCAATTGTAATTCCTGCATCAACTAATTCGGTAAGAGTCATTGTTCTTATTAACTCTTCTACAACCTCAGCATCAACTTTCTCTCCATTAACTTTATATTTAGGTTTAGCAAATCTAGTAGATACAAAATCTTTAATACCACCCGGTATCTCTGCCAAACCTTCCAAGGCTATTTCAGAAACGTCCAACTCTTGACCAATGGCAAGTCTTGCAGTTGCCTCACCTACTGAGCCACCTACTGCTTCAACACCACCGGCTGCCATAACAGACCTTATAACATCTTTCTTAGTAGCATTTACTGCTGCTCTAGTACCACCCTTCGTTAAAACTTTACTTGCAATTTTACCACCAAGCTTTCCTGTATAGGCATCTATTGCACCAATAACAATACCTCTAGCAACCGCTTTATTTCTAATGCTGCTATATTTTTCAGGGTCATTTAAAACTTCCCTGATTTTTTCAGGAGTCATTTCTCCTTCAATTTCTTCTTGTAGTAATTCTGAAAATGTTGCACCCATTTCTAGTGCTGAACCTGCTGCCGCAAATGCATAAGGTAATGCGGCTGCTGCACCGGCTGCTGCTATGGGTACTGACAGTACTCCACCACCTGCTACTGCTCCTGCAGCTACTCCTGTTCCGATTGCAGTTCCTGCTGCCGCTAAAGAATCTGTGTTACTTACCATTGAAGAAAGTGAACTTACAATAAGTTCAGGTAGTATTGTAAGACCTGACTTACTTAAACCCATAACAACTCCCATAAAACCGGAGCCGTTATCTTCATATGTTTTTTGATACTCTTGCATCTCCAAAGAGGAGCCATACTTCTGAGCATTTTTATTAGCTTCTATATAACTTAATATATCTTCTTCGGTAGCCATAGAACCACGAAGTAATAAATCAGATGCGTTTTCTCCTGCGATACCTTGGTTTACACCACCGGCAACTGCACGAGCCATATCATCTATAAAATCTCCAAGACCTATTGGTGATACAGAATCAAGCATTCTTAAAGCATCACCAAATCCTCCTGTAAAATAATCTTCTTCACTAAGTTCTTCTTCTTCAAAGATTTCAGCAGCCGCAGGGTCCAATAATTTGATGTCTCCCGATTCTGATTGAGATGTATTTCCACCACCATCTCCCGATTGGCTTTTTTTTTAAGGTCTCCTGATGATTGAAGGTCGTTAAATTTATCTATACCATAGAATTTTATTAACTCATCTCCTGTTTCTTCACTACCATTTGGAGTAATAAAAATTTCATCGCTGACACCTGAGTCTTCTCCTTCTTGACGTTCAAAGTTTTGTACACTTTGACCTGCCTCAGCATCATCTTCGACTTGAGTAAAATCTCCATT
>Ga0114915_1000316_pt1 | contig 22183 bp, 35 predicted proteins | sample MalvirAntarct_55_FD_87288 | JGI IMG/M metagenome (GOLD analysis project Ga0114915, IMG submission 87288) | Marine viral communities from the Global Malaspina Expedition - Malaspina viral metaG Antarct_55 | ecosystem: Environmental > Aquatic > Marine > Oceanic | place: South Georgia Island...
CTATCGTGCAGGTGGGCGACCCGACGGCCTCACCGACCCTCCGTTGGTATCGAGATGGGCAGTTGGAGTCCGAGATAACGCCCGCGACGGGGATACAGACGACCGCCGCGACGACGCTCTACATGGGCGCTCGGCCCGATGCGGCAGGCTACCACCTCGGCGGCCTCTGCGACGTGCGCGTGTTCGACCGCGCACTCACCGCAAGCGAGGTCCAGACGCTCACCGAACGCGGACGGGCGAAGCCGACCGTCGAGGCGACCGACGGGACCCATCGCTGGCACCTCGACGGGAGTGCGACCGACGAGTGGGGGACCGTCGACGGGACCGTGACCGGCGCGACCTTCGAGACGACCCCCGAACGCGGGACCGTCGTTTCGACCGACGGCGTGAACGATTCCGTCTCGTTCCCGCACACGGCGTCTCAGGCCATGACGCCCGAGGGCGGAGCCGTCGCCGCGTGGATACGGAAAGACGAGACGATTACGAATTGGAAACAGGCAATTGGAAAGCGAGGCGGGGCGACGACCGACCCCCACCCGTGGAGTATCTTCTGTCATCCGAATAGCGACCGGTTGTATTTCTTTGTGAAAGACGGAGACGGAACCGAACTCTCCACGGGAGGCGCTGGCGACCCGACGCCAATAGGCGAGTGGCACCACTACGTCGGCGTGTTCCGTCCGCCGAATCGCATCGAATGGTATGTCGACGGACGACTACACGGTAGCGGGGAGAACACCGATGGAACGTTCTCCGGGACACCCTCTACTGTGGCAAACCCCGTCTCCATCGGGTACGACCCGTCCGTGAATCGCTACACCGACATGGCCGTGTCCGACCTCCGCATCTACGACCGGGCGCTCTCGGGCGACGAGGTGGCCGACCTGTACGACTCCTACCAGCCCGGTCCCCGCCCGACCTCGTTCGCCGTTCCGCCGGTCCCCGACCATCATTTCCCCTTCGACGGGGACGCGACCGACGAGCAGGGCACCGCCGATGGAACGTGGGTCGGAACCGAGAGCTACCAGAGCGGCATGGTCGGACAGGCGGCGAGCTTCGACGGGACGACCGATGGTATTGACCTCCCGGCGGGCCTCGTGGACCCGACGGCAACGGCCCCGCTAACCATCTCGGCGTGGTTCCAATCCAACCGGGGGTTCACGGCGACGGACCCCCGTGCAGATATTGTCCATGTTGAGCAGGACCGAATCGCCATATTTCGGCACGACGACCGGGCTACCTTCGGGTCGAACTTCGGGTTTGCGTGGCGTGAGAACGGTACGTACTACGCGCTCAACCCGCCAACGACGCTGAACGCGAACCAGACCTATCACGCGGCGGCCACGTTCGACGGGACGACCATTCGCCTCTATATCGACGGGTCGGAGGTCGCCTCCCAAGCCAGCGCGGGGATTGACGCAGGCCCCACCACGTCGAACGTCGCAAACACGGTCGGATACTACAAAGAGCCGACAGTCACCGGCAACTACTTCGACGGCTGGATAGACGACGTGCGCCTCTACAGTCGGGCGCTCGACCCCGCCGAGGTCCAGCGGCTCTTTCGGTATGGGACCGGCGGCGCTGACCTCCGGTACGAGGGGGTGATTCGGTGAGCCTGCAACACTCCATCCCGTTGCACACACTCCCGCCGTCGGATGTGGCCGGAACCGCCACGCTAACCGTCAACGGGACGCCAACCGAGACGACGGGGATTCACGGCCACTCCGCCGTCCAGTTCGACGGCGTCGATGACCATATCGCAACGGACGTTGTGTTCGCCCCTCCCGAGGGGACCGTCGCGTTCTGGATGCGACCCGATAACGCCGCTGGCACCACTCCTGAGTACATGGTCAGCGTGGTACAGAATGATGGACTGGACTACTTCACCCTCCAAAATTGGAATGATGGAAGTACGTATTGGGGGTGGACAGCCGGGAACGTCGATAACCGCGTCATCACGACGCAGGCGTGGCCGACGGGCTGGTTCCACGTCGTCTTTACGTGGTCGAGCGCCGAGCAGTTCCAGCGTCTCTACTGGGACGGAACCCTCATCGGCGCGACGACCGCGTGTACCGTTCCGACAGTCACCCGGACGCTAGCCATCGCCACGTTCGACCGGGTAGAGGGAATGAGAGACTGGTATGCGGGCCAACTATCGGACCTCCGTATCTACGACCGGGCCATGACCGACGCCGAGGTTCGCCGTCTCTACCAGTCCTCCTCGTCGGGCGTCCTCGTCGCTTCTCGCACAACCGCTCCCGAGCCGATTCGCCCGACCCTCTCGACAACGCACGCGAGCAACGGCGAGACGATTCGGGTCCACGTCATCGGCTCGCCCGGACAGGCATCCGAGGAACGCCGCGAGGTCGTCCTGCCCGCGACGAACGCGACCGACCTCCCCCTCAACTGGCAGGCCGCACACACGGACTTCCGGGTCGAACTGGCGCTGGCGTCGGCCACGCCGACCGCGACCCCGACGGTCAACGAGGTGACGCTGACCGAATGAGTACGCAATACGGGTTCGCGCTCGTGCCCGAGTTGCTGACGTGGACGACGACCGAGGACTGGGACGCGGCGACGAGCGAGAGCGGCGTCGAGCATACCAACGTCGAGGGACGGGACCCCGCGACCGTCCGCCTCGGGTCGCCCGCATCGACCGGCGATGTATCGTGGTGGCAGTTGGAGACGGATGGCACACCGCTGACGACACACGAGGTACAGACGACCGACGTGCCGATAGGCCCGTCCGCTCGGCACATCACCGGCAACACGACGACAAACGCCTACTCCACCTATATCCAGCCGATTGCGACCCCTTCGGAGGTGGCGTGGTGGCTCAAGTTCCCAACCGCTCCATCGGGCGGTGGGTGGTGGTTCGCCCCGCGACTCGCTAGCGAGACAGACCCGGAGATTACGGGTATCGCCTATGGGTCGAGTGCGACCGACAACATCGCCTACCGCTCGGGGACGACCTCGTGGACGGATACCGGGCAGGCGATTCCGGCAGGGACGTGGTTCCGCACCCGGCTCACGCTCGACGCGACCACAGACACCTACTCGGGGTTCTACAAGCCACTCGGCGGGACAGAAACGACGCTGTTCTCGAACGTCCCCACCGCCAACTCCCTCCCCGTCTCGTCCATCAGCTCCATCCGCGAATCGTGGAGTTATGCAACGGGCGCGATAGAGGCGTATCACCAGTACGACACCCTGCACGCCCCGAGCGGGTCGCTCACGACCGCGACCAAGACGTTCACCGACCCTGCCGCCCCGTTGCTGGCGGGCCTGAACTACTCGCTCAACGGCGGGTCCATCACGCTCCGCGTCGTCGGCTCGCCCGGACAGCCCGGCGAGGAGACGGTCACGCAGGTCCTCGACGGCGCGAGCGCCTATCCGCTGGCGTGGTCGAACACCCATACCGACTTTCGCGTTGCAATCGACCTGTCGACCCCGGACGCGAGTACGACGCCGACGGTTTCGGAGGTGTCGCTGAATGGCTAAATTCGGGGCGGCGAAGTTCGGAGAGGCCCAGTTCGGCGTCGAAACCGGCCAGGAGGTCGCAACCGAGCAGGCCACCATCACGACCGCCCCCGCCAGCACCGCCGAGGAGGCCGTCGCCCCCGCCGCGATGACCGTAGGCGACATTCGACCGAGTGGCAACTTCCCCGTCGCTGAACCCGAGGCGATGACCGCCCGCGTCGGCGTCGTCCTCGACGAACAGGCGTTCGCCCATCCCGACCGCGAGCGGCTGCGTGTCTCCGACGTCGGGACCGCACAGGCAAACGGCGAACTGGGCGACCCCGCCGCGATGACCATGACCGCGACCGTCGCGATGAGTTCCACGCCGCTCGTCGAACCCTACGGCCCGGACTTGAACGAAGGCACGGACCCCATCTACGAGGAGCCGTATCCGGGCGAGACACCCCCTGCCTTCGACCAGAGCACCGGCACCGCGCCGCCGAGTCGGACGAGCATGACCATCTCGCCGGTCGACGCCTTCACTCCAACCGTCCGCGTCAGCGACGAGTTCGGCAACCCCGAGCGGATGACGCTGTGGGCCAGCACGCAGGCCCGCGACGACGTCGAACACGCCGTTACCGCGAGCGCGTCGATACGCGACCGCCCGCCGATGGAGCCCGCAACCGAGTTCCATGCCGTCGGAGACGCACGGGTTCGTGACGGGGCGGCGCTCGTCGACGTCGAGGAGGGCCACGCCGAACCCCTCCGCGTGACGGCCCACACCGCCGAAGCCCGCTACGCGACCGTCCTGCAACAGACCGCCCGCGTGCGCGACCAGGAGGTGCTGACCGCCGACGTCGAGGTGCTGCAACAACCCGTCCGCGTCTCCGACGCCGAATCCGAATCGAACAAGCCACCCGCCGGGAGTGCCGTCGTCATGCCGCGAGCGAGCAACGTCCCCATCCCCGCCGAACCCGCAGGGGCCGCCGTCGTCACCGTCTCTCCGTATGAAGTCCGGTTCGCACAGCGGATGGGCGTCCTGTTCGCGAAACTCGGCGGCGTCGGGGACCTCACGATGACCCGTGTTGGCCCCCGAACGAGCCAGTACGGCGAACAGGGGGTTGAGTTCTGATCCAACGTGCAGTTGCAGCTTACTCCCGTCACTCCCTATGAACCCATCTCCCCACCCGCGATTCCCTATGACCTCATCGCCGTTGGCACGTTCCTGTTCGTCCTCGGGTTCGCAACCGGCTACGTCGTCGCCCTCTGGACGACCGCCGCCACCATGACCCACCTCAGACGCGGGGTCGCCCTGCTGGTCAGCCTCGCGTGGATGGCCTCGTTCGCCGTCGGCATCGTCCTGCCGGGGTACGAAACCCCCGTCCATCTCCATGCCGCGTTCGGAGCGATGGCTGGCTGGCTGTTTGCCGGCGAACACGGCTTCTCGTTCCTCCCGACCGTCCAGGTCCAGCGCCGAGGAGAGGACCCATGACCGACTGGCCGACCGTCAGCGACGCCACCTCGCGGAAAGTGCTGTGGGCCGTCGTGTTCGCGCTCATCTTCGCGCTCATCGGGACGGCCATCCCGCTCGCTATCCACACCTACTCGCCCGCGTCGGCCTATGTCGACGTGCAGAGCTACGAAATCGTCGGCCACCCACAGGTCAACGATACCGAGGTCCAGACCCTCCTCGACAGACGCGCCCGGACCGACTATCGCACCATCGCCACCGTCGACATCTCGAGAGTCACCACCGATTACACCTATCGCGTCGGCGGGTGGGAGCGCACCGTCGTCGTCGAGGCCGGACAGGGCACCCGCCTCCTCGTCGTCGAGACACCGCCGCTCACGCCCGGCATCTATCAAATAACGCTCACGCTCGATTTCCACGTCGGGGCAGGCGTCAACAAGCAAGTCACCGCCCGAACACAGCGGGTCCTCGTCGGCAACGTCTCCAACATCTCGGCGGGACCGGGACCGCCACCAGAGGCGGTTAGTAGACACACGTTGTCCACCGGAAACCAACTGCGTTCGTCGCTCAGTCCCCTCGCTACTCACTAGAACGATGGCCGTTCGCCCATAGTTGTCACTACAACACCACTGCGGTAGCGGTGTGGGTGCGGTCGTCGTGTCAGCCTGTGCGTGTGTAGATGGTGGAAACGCCCTCTCGGGCGGGGGGAGTGGACACTGACAGCTACATCATGGCGGACAACGTTTGTCTACCGTCGCGGCTCGTTGGTTGGAGCGACCGGACGAGGCTCAAGTCGAGGGCAACGTCGTCCTCGCGTCCCTTGGCGACCTGCAACTGGCGCTTGCGTCCCTTCGCCCGGTCGCCGGGGACGTGGTTTATCTTCCCGTCCATCCGGGCGTCGACCGCCTTGAATGCCCGCTCGACGGTCTTGTTGTGCCGTATCTCGTCCTTGTCGATGAGGTCCGACCGGGCGACTTCGTGGGAGAGGCGCTGTTTCAGCCCTGTGACCGGGAGGACGACTCGCCCATCGTTGCGCTTGCGTGCCCATTCGGTGAAATTCTCGAGGATGATGACCGCGAGCCGGTCGTACACGCCGGGCGATTCCCGTCCCGCGAGTCCTTCCTCGTGCCCGAGGTGGTGGAACCGTTCGAGATAGCTGAGTTCGGGCGTGGGGACTCCCTCGTAACTCTCGTAGGCATCTGCCGTTTTCAGGCTGTGCAGGCGGTCGGCCAACTTGACGAATCGGCTGTCGAGTTGTTGCTGTAGGTCTTCGCGCCCTGCTTCGGCCTCGGCGCGACCCTCCTCGACGGCATCCTCAATGTCCTGCCGGAGCGTCAACCGGGCGTCACCGGCTCTGTCCTGCTTGTCCGTCAGGCGGTCGAGGCGGTCGTCGTGGTCGTCCAGTCGGTCGTGTGCGCTCGCGGCGACCTCGACGGCCTCCTCCTCGGCGGTCGGCTCCTCGACCTCCGCGAGAACGTCGCTCGGGAGGTGGTCGGTAATCGTCGCCCACGAACTGTCGTCGATAACGACGACCATCTCAGATGACCTCCTCGATGCGCTGGCGGAGGTCGTTGTCCTCATCGAGACTGGTGGCGATAGCGGTCAACAGGGACCGCATCTCGTCGATGAGCCGCTCAATACTGTCATCTTCGGCCTGCTGTGTCGTACTCATGGTAGTTTCGACCCAAGAGCGACGACGATTCGCACAGCTATCGCTCCGACACACTTATGCGAATTCGCCGTTGAGTAGAAAACCAGGGCACTACTCCGGTTTCCTACTGCTCTGAGCTACTGGTATAATTCGGCGTAGGGGCCTTAAAACCACCGTTATACGGCAATACGGCGCATACGGCGCATACATTCGCACAGCTATCGCTCCGACAGAGTTAAGCGAATCGCGTCGCAAGAACGAGTGTCCAATCCGTTCTTGGCTGTGAGTTGCCCTCGTAGTCGTGACTGTACCTCACAGGCCGTCTCCCTTTAAACTACCGGCATACAGCGCCGCTCGCCGTCGATATGCGCCGTCGCGGTCGCTCCCAACAATTAAGCCGGTTCACGCCCAATACTCGGGTGTCGCCCCCGTACAAGGCGACGTCTGCGCGTGCTTCGATGAAGGTGAAGCACAAGAGAAAGCGGAGATGTCGCCCGACCGTTCTAGCGGTCGAGCGCGGGGGTCGTTCTGCGTTTCGTCGACATGACGCCCATCACGATGAGTGCCCAGCCAAGCGGTTCGCCCGCTCGGACCAGCGAGGCCCCTGCCGTGATGCACGCTGCGTCGACCACAGGAGAGTGACTCTCCATGCGCACGGATACGCTCTCGCGCATCCACCTTCGGAGACGGCCTAACGGGTAAAAAACCGGCCGATACCGCGTTGTTCGCAGGGTGATTCAGGGTGGACCGAACACTCAAGGGAGTGCCGTCCAACTCTCGGATGTCGCCGTGGCATTTGGCGGCTCCGACCCCGACGCCGACCGTGGTACCGGTCTGCGTGGGACACTCCATCGGAGAAGGCAGGTTGGGCCTCAGCGACCCCCTTCTCTCACTCCTGACGCCTCATTCCTCGACGAGCGCCGCCGCGAGATGTGAGAGTCGCCCGGCATAGACGCCAAAGCGTCGGCGTCCGGCCTGCGACAGCACGTAGTTGTTCGCACGGTGGTCCGCCCGCGTTTTCTCGATAAGGCCCCGCTCGACGAGCTTATCGAGGTTCTCGTACAATCGCGCTCGGGGCACGTCGTCGTAGCCCATCGCGAGCAGTCGCTCTCGGACCTCCTTCCCGATAGGCGTCTCATTCACCCCGTAGAAGTAGGCAAGCGCCTCAAGAATATCGCGCTGGAACCCGCGAAGCCCGTGCATGAGGGGACTAACTGTGTGTTGTCGCCCTGCCTCCATAGGTTTTAGTGCAGGCCGAACTGTATTGAAACTATGCAGGCGTCCATCGACCGTGCGACGACGCAACTCCGTGAGCGTGCCCGGCTGCGTGGCCCGCCGGGGGTGCAGATGGGCGCTGATAGCAACGTGGCGATAACGAGTTTCACCGTCTCGCCGTCGGTCGAATCCGGTGGCGAGGCGACGGGCTCGTTCCGCGTGGTCAACAACCATTTTACCGCCGCCGTCTGGGACGATGATTTCTGTTGGGCGGGCCTCGAAAACGGCCTGCGGTATCACACGCGGGTCTACGCGAACGACCGGCTGGTTCTCGACGAGAACGACTGCATCCAGGTCCGTGGCGGGTCGAAAACCCACAACTTCGCGTTCGGCAACGTCACTCGGGACATCCGGGTTCGGGTTGTCGTGACCTATGCGACCAGCGGTGACGCGGCCCAGACCGCCGAGCGAACGGTCGAGGTGACGACGCCGCCAACCGGCGATACCGGCGGCGGCAATGGTGGGAGTGGAGATGGCGGCACGCCCACGGGACCGGGTTACACGACCTGTCCCGACGGGTTTCATTACGACGCCGGGGCCGGAAAGTGCGTCCCGGATGACGCCGATGGCGACGGGGGCGGGGCGTGGTTGCCGTGTTTCGTCGACCCGTTTCGCTCCTGCACACAGGGCGAGACGATGCAGTATGGGATTCTCGGCGCGGCCCTCCTCATCGCGCTCACACAATCATAACCAGACTCATGAATCACTCTCCCGACATTGGACGGATGCGCGAGTCGTTCCGGCAGTCTCACGGCGCCGTGGTATCGACCACGGAGACAGGCGACCCCCTCAACCAGTTCCGAGGCTGGTTGGCGACACTCCCGACCGAACAGAAGATGTTGCTCGGGGGCGCGGGTCTGCTCGTCCTCGTGCTGGCCGTCGGCGGCGGCGGTCGTGACCGCGACATGATCAGGATTTACCAAGACTGATGCACTTCGCACTCTCTCGCGCTCCGCTGTCGGCCCCGGCGACCTGCGGGACGCTGACGGTCGCCTCGCCGGACTCGCCCGACCCGCCCACTCCCGAGGCACTTGATATTGATATGCAGTCGTTGTACCTGCCGCTTGGCGTCCTCCTGTTGGTCCTGCTGACGCGGTAACCCCTTCCACGCCACACCCCCCGGTCGTCTCGGGTCGGGCTGTTAAACTCACCCTCTGCTGTCAAACATTGCAGAACAATTCGTCTGTTGAGAATTCTGCTGAGATTGAGTTGAGACAAGTCGCATTGTACACCATGCCCTTTTTGAAGGCGTACAACACCGTCTTAAATGGCGTCTTACGCGCTCTCGCCCGGATACTATCGGTAATCGGGTGAATTTGGCGGTTCTAAACGGGTAAAACCGGCAAATCCCAAACAACTATAGTACTATGTTCGGTAAGACAGAGTGGGACGATTCAACAGCGAACCGTTGCGTCCCGTCCCTCACAACGAGCCGCTGGCCTTTCCAGAGATAGTGTGGTTGCTATCTTGGTCCAGGGTGTTGTGGGGAGACTGACATCCGAGGACTGTGGCCCGACAGGGTGGGACCTGTCGGAGTACCACGCCTCTTTGTGTATCGCCTCGTAGAGCCATCTGCGATGAGCGAACTGCACGACGAATCTGAGCGCCCCGACCAGTACCACGTCTCCTGTCCGTCCTGTGGCGTCGGCCACGACCAGATGCGGATGCATTCTCACCTCCGTCGGTCGCACGTCCGGGCCGTCGAGGGCATCGAGTGGAGCGACGAAACGCAAATCCAGTGCAACAACTGTGGGAACATCCGCGTGTTCGAGGAGTGACTGCGCACGCGAGGCGGTCACACAACGTCGTCGATGACGGCCTCGACGACCCGCGAGACGAGATGTGAGGAGACGGCATCGCGAAGGTCGACCCCGGCAAACAGTCCTCGGAGTGCGGCTCCCGACTCGCGGGCCATGCGTCTGAGTCGGTCGGGATGGGATTCAATCATCGTCGGTTGATGGAGTTCGAGAAGTTCGAGGTCTACCTCCTCGGCGTCGGCGTCGGCGTCGACGTCGTAGTGGTCATGGTCATGAGAGGCGTCGACGAGCGCCCCCATCGGTATCGAGAGTCGGAGAATCCGGTCTGCGAGGTCGGGAAACGGCGTCTGATGGGACTCGAACAACTGGGGGAGTGCCGACCGAATCCGGCGGCGTGCATCCGGTGGGTTGGGGATATGGCCGGCTCCTATCGCTCCAAGCACGTCGAAGGGCGTCCGCACCTCGACGCCAAGCACATCCGAGAGGACGCCCGCCGCCTCAGCGGGCGACTGTGGAGCGAGACACAGATCGGATTCCTGTGCGCCGACGACGAGGCTGGCTTCCGTATCCGTCAGGAACACGACGCTCATATCGACCAGCGAGTGTTCGCTCGTCGTCAGCCCGCGTTTCGTGATGTGGGCGTGGAGGAATCCCTCTCCGCCGCCGGGGGGACAGTCCGCGAGCATGACCGACCGGGCGTTGCGCTGCAATGGGCGGAGGATGCGCTGGCCGCCACAGACCGACCGGCCTGATTCGACGAGGCGACCCCTCTCCCCGGAGGCGATTGTCTCTGCAAGCACAGTCCGTTGCAGGTCGGTTGCGCCGACGAGTGCCGCCCCGGTCTGACGGGCCTCCTCGGTCGGTTGCAGGCTCATTGTTTGTTGCATACTCATTCCGTGCGGTCATAAGGATTGACGCGGGGCGTGCCCCGACCCGTGCATTGCACGTGCATTGCGCGTGCATTGCGAAAACGTGCATTGCACGGCCTCTCGCGCCCGATTTCGGTAGTTTCTAGTATCGGTGGTCGGACCCGAATAGCATGGTATCCGACCACGGAGCCGACGACGACGACCGCGACGAGGAAGCCGCGTTCTTCGACGAGATGGAGGCACTGATGCCCGCCGAGGAGGTCGAGCGCCGCCTGCCGGAACTCGAGTTCATCACGGACGCCGGACTCCGGCGAGAAGTCCGCTCGACGGTCCAGACCCAGTGCCCCGAGTACTTTTGGGAGGCCCCGGCGACCGGACACGACGCGCTGCACAACCCCCTGTGTCGAGGGGAACACGGGTTATGGGCGCACACGAAGATGGTCGTCACCGCCTACGAGCGCATGGTCGAGTCGTTCGTCGAGCAGGGCCGCATCTCCGAGCAGGAGGCCGACTACGGGCGGGCGGCGTGTCTCCTCCACGATATGCACAAGTTCGGCGCGGAGTACACCGGGCAGTCGAGCGCGGCACCAGACCACGACATCCAGATGGCGGCGACAATCCGACTGGCGACGGCGCTTCCCGAGGCGGTCGCGGACGCCGTGGCCGCTCACATGGGACCGTTCGAGAAGTACGCCGGTCCCGACCCCGAGACGGAGTTAGAGCGACTTGTCCACACCGCCGATATGATGGGGTCGTGCCGGTTCGGGACGATGTGGTTCTACAAACCCTGCTCCGAACTCCGCGAGGCGTTCCCGGACGCCAACCACTACGACGACCCGACGCTCCCGTGGGAGGACCCCCTCTGACGCGGGGCGGTCCACTCAGCGAACTGTCGAGTATCGTATCGCGTCATGCGATTCATGCGTCAGTCTGGATGGGCGAGGATAGGAGTGTAGCCCGTGAGACGCCGTCTCACTCTAACGGGTGTATCCCGTAGTGGTATGGGGAGCGCGGTCGTCTGTGGGGATGAGGCTCGGACGACCGGGCGCTCGCTGGCACACACGACACACAGAACAGGTACGGCGGGAGGCTGGCATTCCTCCCGATGTGGCACGGTCGCTGGCACACGACCGACACTCACTCTCTTTCCGGCAAATCGGATAACACTTCGCCATGCGTCGGCCTGTCGAGGTCGACCACAGGCATCCCTCATGGTTCTCCCTCCCGAGTCGACTGGCGGACACCCGCGAAGGGGGGTTCTCGGGTGCGACCCCCCGGAGTCAGACGTCCCTGTTCCACAACTCGGGGGTGTGTCCACACGACCCTCCCCCTACAGCGACTTCTGTATCAGGAATCTGGTAGTTCCGTGGGAACAAACGAGCGCCACGCCCCGCTCGGCGTGGGAGTGGGTCACACGATTCCCGGCGACACCCCCGGTCACAGGGGGGGTCCAGTCAGGCAAGTTCGGCCAATCCCGTAGAATTATCCGCCCCCTGTGGGTACAGGGGGATGATGTCTAAGACGTGGAAGTGGCGGATGAACTCGGAGCGAGAGAAGCTTATCGAGCGGGCGAAAGCCCGGAGTCGACACACGGACAAAGCCGCCGTCGTCGAGGCGGCGCTGCGCCACTACGTCGAGTCCATCGAGAACGTCGAAGCCAATCGAGGGGACGTCACGCCCGCCGAGGCGAAGCGATGGGCCACCCGCGACGTGAAGCTCATCTATCAAGCCCGGACGGAGTTCTAAGACGATGAATGTCAATCGGCACATCGGCAACGTCTCGGTTTGGGAGGACCGCGAATTGGGTGTAGTTGACGACTGACCTGCGTGGTAACGCCCCCCATCCTTTTTGTCCGCGCTCTCGAACAGGGAATTACAGGATGTCAGATAATACCCCCGCAGACGACAACACCCGTCTTAGTTCGCTCCCGACCGACGTGCGGATTCGCGGGATGTTCCCGCCGTCGGGCAACGACCCCCGCCCGTCCGACGACGTCGGCGGCTGCGAGCAATGTGCCGGGGCTATCGTCGAGCGCATGGACCGTGCGACCTACTACTGGGTCTGTGCTGAGTGCGGGTATCGCCCGTAGCGGCCCGGCGCGGCGGCGACACGCTTAGTACGGTCGGGCGAAGTGTGAACGTATGTCTCGCAAAGAGGCTACATCCGAGGATGTCAGCGACCCCCCATCCCACACAGGCGACCGCCCACCGGAACTCCGGGTTGGAATGCACGTCTACGACCGCGAGGCCGACGATAACTCCGTGTTGCTCATCGTCTCCGCCCTCGAAGAACGAGCGAGTGCGGTTGGCGTGGGCGATGGCCGCTCGGTCGCGGACATCAACGAGGACTACCCCCGTCAAGACCAGGTGTTCGAGTGCATCTACCCGAATCCGACGCTCGCGGACGTGGAGGCGGCAAAACGCTATGCGTTCCCGCGTCGCCGTCTCGTCCCCGTCGAGGTCGAAACAAACGGGAGTCTCGCTCCCGATGCGGACGACCTCCAGTGAGTCCCGATGAATCGTGGCGGGCCGAACTCGAGAAGGCCTACCACGAGCGCAACCTGCTGGCGGCGGCGTTCGTGCATGACTCCCATCTGACCGGCGAGGTCCTCGGCGGGGAGGAGACGGACGTGCGCGTGCTCGCAGGCCACGACGACCCCGCGCCGCTGTACGATGGCGATGACGACGAGCGGGAGTGGCGACGGCTGTGGATGGAACTCCGGGGAGCCGGCGCTCCGCCGACGCAATTGACGTGGCACGTCCCAGCGGCCTACGTCCCCGAGACGATACCCGCCAAGTCCGTCGAGTTCGACGGTCACACGGTCGCGGAGAAAAACGCACGTCTCGCAAACTATCTCGGGGTGGCCCCGCTCGAACCAGTCGAGTATTGAGGACGACCGCCCCGGTTTACACAACCGGAACGTTTACAGCATCCCCCATCTGTTTACAGGAGTATGGCAGATGCCTCTGACGCGGACGGCGAGAGTGACCGGGCGACCAAGATGGCGCGTATCTCCCAAGAGACACACCGCCGCTTGAGCAACCGGAAACAGCAACGAGAGACGAGGTATGAGACGATGGACGAGGTTATCGACCGGCTCCTGGACGAGACGACGACCTACTGGACCATCGAGGAGGTCATCGACGAACTGGACACGCGCTTCGAGAACATCGCGAGTATCGGCGTCGACCTGCTCCCTGTCTCGGAGAACCCAACTACCCTGTCGGTGGTCTGCTACACCGGAGAGGCCGACGGGGTCGGTGAACACTACTTCGCTCCCTTCGACGAGGGGGAACACCGCGTCATCGTCGAGCATGACGACGGCTACCCGCTGATTGACGCGAGCTTGCGCGTCTACGCGACGATGGACGGCCCCAAGTCCGACATCATGCGGGGCTACACCGTGCTCTACATGGCCGATAGCGTCCTCGGAAGCGACTACAAGAGTTCGACGGAGGGGCTGGCCGACCTTCGCGAGCAGTTCCCTGACTACGTGTGCGACGGCTGTGGAGTGGCCCATGAGGGCCGCTACGTCATGACGACCGACGATGAGCCATTCTGCGAGACGTGCGCACGCGAGAATCTGGGTGAGAGAGATGAGTGACCGCTTCCTTTTCTTCACGCTTCACCGGACGAAAAACTAAGGGACACTGCGTGTAACACGCCGTATGGCATCTTGTGGAACGCTGACGGTCGAGACACCGTTTAGCGCGGCGGACGTCTCTATCTCGGGGTGTACCATCGTCTCGAGTACCGTGGCTCCCGGCGAGCAGGCGTATGCGCGAGTGACGGTACGCAACGATAACAACACCTCCGCGTCGGCCAACGTCGCCGTGAAACTCGACGGAACGACCGTCTCGACGATGACGTTCACCGTCGGCGCGAACTCACAGATTACCGATGCGACGGCGTTCACCGCGCCCGCAACGGACGGGACGTATCAGATCAGCTCGACGCTCTCGAACGCACAGATGGCCGCCCCGATGAGTGCGCCCCGTGCCCGTGGCGGTGAGTCGAGTGGGTCGCTGTCGGGGCTGTTCTCGACGAGCGGCTGTCTCGGCTGTGGTGGCGGGCAAAACGCCTTCGCTCGCACCTTCGGCGCATGGCGGTGAATCGACGATGGCCCATCCGCTGACCGTCGACTGCGTTCGCTTTAGCCCGCAACGAGCCTCCTCCGGGACCGTCACGGTAAGTGGGACGGCAGACGTCATCAACCCATCCGGCGATACCTACTGGTTTTCCATCCATCTCAAGGTCAATGGCACGACCGTCGCCACCAGGGACAACAGGGGGGTCGGTGGGAACACGGTCACAACCGAGTCCCTGAGTGCGTCGCTCACCGTGGGACAAGCCCCGCTGCGAAGCGGGTCGAACGCTATCAGCATGACCATCTCCAACGTCCGTCAGGTGTCGTTCGGTGCGCCCGAGGAGACACCGGACGAGGGGGAGCGGGTTTCCCGAGCGTTCGCCGGATTCTGAGCCCCGAGGACGACACCGCCGAACCACCTCCTCAGTTTTTCCGCAACGACTATACGACGGGGGGACAACTGCCAAAACGATGCAACACAGCGAGTTTGATGCCGCCCTCCGGCGGCAGGTCGAGCGCGGCGAAATCCGAACGGCGACACGGCGAACGTATCTCTCCGAACTCAAGAGCTTCCGACGATGGTGGGACGCACAGGACGACCCGGCAGTATCGCAGACGATTGGCGGCCAGCGCGAACCGACGACCGAAGCCGTCACGCGGTATCTCGAGCATTGCCGGGACCAGTTGGGGCTCGCGCCGTCGACGCTTCAGGGCCGCTACTCCGCGCTGAAGCGATATTTCGGGTGGCACGACGGGTTGACCCCCTCCGGTCTGAGTGGGTCGGTGACGGCGCTTCTCGGGGGGGAGCTATCGGACGACTCGGAGAGTGCCGTCCCCGCTCCGAACACGTCGACCGTTAAGGCGCTCCTCGGGGGGGTTTCCGACCCGGAGGCACAGGCGCTTATCCGCGTGTTCCGACGCACGGGCTTGCAGTCAAGCGAGGTCTTGGCCCTCAACGTCGAGGACGTGGTACTGAGTCGTGAAGCGGCGCTCGAACGGGGCAACGACATACCGGGGTTGGTCGACTTCGCCGCCTCGACGTTCGACCCGGCGGGCGTCCTCTGCGTCCCGGCGCGTGATGGCACATCGTCCATGAACCGCTACCGGCTGTCGACGAGCGATACGACGGCGCTCCGCGACTATCTCGACCGGCGGAACGCGGGCGAATACGGCGACCCCGACCACCCGGCGCTATTCCAGACCAAACGCGGGCGCATGAGTGATGACACGGCGACCCGGCGAATCCGAGAGGCCGTCGCCGTCGCTGGCGTCGAGGAGACGGTGACGCCGACCCGTCTCCGCAACTGGGTCGGGCGGACGCTCGGGGCCGCTGACGTGGATTACCGAGTGATAGCGGGTGTCCTCGGACTCGCGAACCCGTCGACCGCTCGCCGCTTCATGCCGACCACCGACGACGGCGACCCGACCGACCGGGACGTGGTTGACGCACTCCTGTCCGTGGACCCCGATTCCTACTAGGCCAACCCCCGGAGTCACGCCCGGCAAACCACCCTCTACTCCCCGATTATCACTCGAAACGAGGAGTGGGGACACCGCCGCGCACCGCCGCGCACCACACCGGTTCGCACCGCCACGCACCACACCGGTTCGCACCACGACGCACCACACCGGTTCGCACCACGACGCACCACACCATACCGCCACCCGCTACGATTGGGTGCGCCTACGTGCGAAGAAACCACGACACACCGCTAACCACCACTCAATCACTTCCGTCGCAACACTTATGATGGGCGGGGAGAGAGGTTGAAGTGGCCATGACAAGCCAACAACCCGCGATAGTCGTAGAACAGCGCGTTGACGTGCTGGATGCGTGGCTCGACCACATTTCAGCAGTCGTTGCGGAGTGCAGGCTCCGAGCGACAGACGACGGCCTGCACGTCGCCGCCGTTGACGCGGCGAACGTGATGATGATAGAGACGAGCCTCGACGCCGGAGAGTGTGAGACGTTTGAGTGCAACCCCCGTGCCGCGTGGGAACGCGAGGAACTCCGTAATGGCGATATGGTCCGTGCCGCCGTCACCTACGTCGGTGACGACGAGGACCACCCGCTATACGGACGCGAACTCGGAGAGACGTACCGCGCTCACGGACGCCCCGAGTATGGCGACGGCGAGGGAGACGTAGGCGAGATAACACTCGGAGTTGACGTGGGACGGCTCCAAAACTGCCTTTCGGCGGGGGACAAGGATGACACGGCCCGACTAGAGTACCACAATGCCATCTCGACGCTCCATGTTGAGGTAGGGGGGCACTCCTTTGAGGTACGGACCATCAAGCCCGACGCTATCCGTCTCGAACCCGACCTACCAGACCTCGACCTCGGTTCGGAGTGGACCGTCTCACAGACGACGCTTCGGGAGATGCTCCTGATAGCCGAGGACATGAGCGATTACGTTTCGTTGACGGCGGACGGGACGGAGGTGCTTCTCGAGGCCGAGGGCGACACCGACACCTACTCGCGGCGGCTCAACGGGGCCGACCGTTGGACGCGCTCTCCCGAGACGCCCGTGCAGTCGCTCTACTCGCTCGACTATCTCGCGTCCTATGCACGGACGCTTCCAAAGCGCGGCGAGGCGACCGTCGAACTAGGTGAGTCGTACCCGATTACGATTCATCACCCGGTGCGACGACAGTTCACGACGACCGAGTACGCTGACGTGACCATCATGCTGGCCCCCCGTATCCAATCCTAATCCGACAATGCACGACCCATACCGACCCACGACCTTCGACCATATCGTAGGACAGCCGACCGACCAGATTGCCGCGCTACTAGACGGCCCGGCAACCCCCAACTTCCTGTTCCACGGCCCGCCGGGAACGGGTAAGACGACGACGGCCCACGTTATCGCTCGCCGTCTCCACGACGGCGACCCGGAGTTGCTCGTCCTCAACGCAAGCGACGACCGGGGGATAGACACGGTGCGGGAGACGATTATCCCGGCGACCCGCACGGGGACGCTCACCGGGGCACCTCGTGTCATCCTCCTAGACGAGATGGAGGCCATGACGAAAGACGCACAACAGGCGCTCCGCGCCCCGATGGAGAACGGTCATGCGGTGTTCGTTTTGACGGGTAACGACGACAGCGCCATCCACTCCGCGCTCCGGTCGCGGTGTCAAGTGTTTGAGTTCGACCGGGTGGACGACGCCGCCGTTCGGACACGGATTGAGCAAGTCCTCGACGCGCATGACGGCACGCTGTCGGACGACGAGGTAGCCGACGTGGTGCGTGCCGCGTGTGGCGACGTGAGACAGGCCATGCAGCTAGTCGACCGTCGCACCGCCGCCGGGACCGACGACGGGAGCGACCCGCTGACGGACGAACGAGTGACCAAGGTACAGCAGTTCTTGAGTGGTAACTGAAATGGACCTACGTGACCCCGACTTGGCCGATACGTTCGAGGAGTGGGTAGAAAGCGACGAGAACGTACTCGACGTGCTATGGCCCTACGTGCAACCGTCCATGTCCCGACGAGAACGGGCGCGGAAGGCCGTCCTGCTCGTCGCGGCAAGCAACGCCGACAAGAACGGTATCCGGGGACGGCTTCACGTCCTCCTGCACGGGCCGCCGGGGACCGGCAAGACGGCCCTTCGGGACTGGTGTAAGCACGCGATTCCCGGCGCACAGGGTATCGGGAGCAAGTCCTCGGAAGCGGGACTCAAGGGAGACGCCTCGGGCGGAGAGTTCACCCCCGGTGCGCTCACTCTCGCTCACGGGTCCATGCTCTGTATCGAGGAGCTAGACAAGTTCGCTAAATCGGAGCGTGACGCGCTCTATGAGGCCATGAGCGAAGGGGCGTTCGAAGTCAATCAGGGCGAGATACGAGAGACGTATCCGGCAGAGGTGCGAACCGTGGCGACCTGCAACGACACGAGCAAGTTCCGTGACGCCATCGTAGACCGGTTCGATTTCGTAGTCGAGATGGATGATTACAATGCCGACGAAACGGTGGAAGTGACCGAAACGCTCTACAACAACTTCGAGAAGGCCTTTATCGAGGGCGAGCCGGTCAAGGATAAGAAGGTGGTGCCCGAGTATCTTCAATGGGTTGAGACGTTCGAACCCGGCGCGACGGACGGCGCTATGGACAAGATACGGAAGATGACCAACTACCTCATCCAATCCGAGGGACACGTCGGCAATATCCGGGGGAAAACCGGGTGGCTTCGGGGGGCCTACGCCGTCGCCAAGCTCAACCGGCGTGACCTAACCCCCGACGACTTCATTACCGCCGTCGAGTTGATGGAGAATAGCGACGACATACGGCGACCCCTAGAGGCTATCCGCGACGACGACATAGAACGCCTCTACGGGTAGCACCGCCGTCCACCGCTCCGGTTCGCCCGACGCCACTCTCTCATTTCTCCCGTAACGACTAAGACCCCGGAGCGGAAACGCTCAACCGGCTATGACAAGCCATCAATCCGACGACCGAGAGACGTTCCGTGCCGTGCGGGACGCTCACCGTATCGAGTCGAGTGAACCCGAGTGGCGAACGCGCCGTATCGAGTTGCATGAAGGCGGCTACGCCGGATACGCCGATTGGTCGAAGTACGAAAGCGACGTGAACAGCATGGGCGCTGTGTCGTCGTTCCGGTGTGCCTGTGGCTTTGAGACGACCGACCGGGAGGAGGCTATGGCACACGTCGAGAAGCAGTACCAAGAGGCCCTCGACGCCGACACCGACACCGACACCGACACGACGGAGGCCCGGTCATGAACTACGAGCGAGCGACCCCAAACGACTGCTGTTCGGCCCCATCGTATCCGATGGGCAAGTGGTCCTATGCCGTCGAGGGCGAGGACACCTGCAACGTCTACGTCAAATGTAGCAACTGTGGCGCGGAGTACCGCGACGTGTTCCGGTACTCTCATACCGAGGTTGACCCGGAGACGCTTCCGACCGAGGAGGCCCGGCCATGACGCCCGCACCCCGGCAGTACGTCACGAGCGACCGGGGCGACTGTTGCGCGGACAGCCACCTAGAAGGACAGGACCAAACCTACCGCGACGACGGCGACACGTTCGAGTTAACGCTTCGCTGTGCGGTCTGTGGCGCGTCGTGGGTTGACGTGTACCGACTCGACTACTCAGCCGTTGACCCGGAGACGCTCACCGAGGAGGCCCGGCCATGAGCGGGGTCCCCGAGTATCTGACGTGCTGTCCCGGCTGTTTCGCCGCTTCGCCGGAGGGACGCCCCGGAGGGTCGTGCCCCTACTGCGGCGAGGACCTAGCGACCTACCGCCGTCCCGACGACGACGACCCCCGACGCTCGACGCTAGTTTCCGACTGCGCCGACGAGGTACGCAAGCGGCTAGCGATGTTCCGCGACGACCCCGATTACTTCGACCCCGACGAGGAGACATTTTACGGCGAGGTTGACCGGGCGCTAGACGACATTGAGCGGGGCGTCTACGTCCGACTTCTAGACGAGCTAGCGGACGAGGCCCGCCGCTGTCGGGAGACTGACCGGGAGGGTCGCTAGATGGCCTACTCCGTCGTCTGCCCGGCCTGTCGCTATCCGTTCTCAGACGACCGGCGACAGGCCGGTGCGTGGCGCTGTCCCCGGTGTCGCGCCGGGTTCGCCGTGGACGCTCACGGACGCCACTAACCGGGGCGCACCGTCCCGTACCGTTCCCTCATTTCTCCCGTAACGACTAAGACCCCCGAGTGGGAACGCTCAACCGGCTATGACAGCCATACAACCCGACGACGACGGCGAACAGCCGGAAGTAGTGGAGAGAGTCACGTTAGACGACTTCCATCACGACATGAACGAACACGCTTGCGCCCGGTATCGGGTCGGTGGCCCCTATGTCATGGAGTGCGACAAGTGGGGCACGATAGACAACCGAGGCGAACGCGCCGGTATGAGCGTGTGGGTCGCCCTCGACCCCGAGGAGTTCCCGCCACGAAACGAGCAGAACCGTTACGAGTGGGTCAAGGTCGGCAAGCTATGGATACCGTGGACGTGGGGCTGTGCGCTCGTTGAGTGCCTGCACTCCGAGGACGACCTCCGCGAGTTCGTGGAGTTCTTCCCCGAGACTGACGAGTTCTGGACCGGCAAGCCCGACCGACTACCGGCACCCGAAGGCGAGGAGGCCCGGCCATGACAGCCCTCGACCCCGAGTACCGAGGCGACGGTAAGCGTGCATGGAGCTACGCTCCGGGGGACCACTACGGGACGCCATGCGAGTGGTGCGACGACGCGCTCGCCCGGCCCCGCTTCCGGGGCGGACTCGACCGGGAGGTTGTGCTGTGCGACCGGTGCGACGACGACGCCGGGCCGTTGTGGTGGCTAGACGACGCTCAAACGGCCTCTCTGCTCCGTGCGGTTACGGACGCCCTTAGCGGGGACCGGGCCGCCGTGTTCCGCTCACAACCGTTCTGTGTCCGTGCGGGCTTTGCGTGGGAACGAGTGCATGAGGGCACGATACGGATAGAGGGGTTCACGACCGGCGGGATAGACACGGACGGCCTCGACACGGAGGGGCGCTAATGGACGCCGAAGAACACCGGCAATTCCTCCGAGAATTGGAGAGTCGAAGCCTGTGGGACCATTTGCGGATGTACCAGCGGAACGGTATGATGGCCGAAGCGGCGAGGACCGACATAGAGCTAAGGCGACGGCGAGAGGACGACGAGGAAACACGCACATGATGGAGATAGACCCCGACCACGACGAGGCGGCGCGTAGCGCGGCTGAGAGCGTCCATGAGGAGTTCGTCAACCGGCGCGGAATCCCCGAACGAGACTTGCTCGTTCGGACCACGCCGGAGGGCTACCGGGTTGTAGTCAAACCCGGCGCGGGGCGCGACGACGACGGCGACGACGACAGCGAACACGTCCCCGGAGCGCCCGGCGACGGCTTCCACGTCGGGAACCTCCACCGAGGAGCCGACGCGACAGACGGCATATGGGGTCAGTTCCTCGACACGTTAGAGGCGTTCCCGTGCGTCAACGTCCACCGCCCGAAGTACCGCCCGGAACGAGCCGAAATACTAGTCGACCCCGGCGCTCACGACCGACCGTAACCGCGCCGCACCGCTTCCGACCGTTCCCTCATTTTTCCCGTAACGACTAAGTGGCCCCCGGTGAGTGTCTCAAACGGCTATGACAAGCCAACAACCCAACGACCGACCCGACCCACCCGTACCGGACGGAGTAGACCGACCGGCGGCCCACCCCGAGACGCGCCAAGCGGACCCCGAGGAGACGTATGCGATTCTACGGGACGCGCACGGCCAAGACCTCCACCCCGACGAGATACCCCCCGCGCTGGAGAGTCTCAATGTGTGGGTGCTGGAGGGCTACGCGGCGGACTCTCCCGGCGTGCGCGGGACCGTCGCCGTCGTCCTCGACGGCACGGCTCACGTCTCGCTGTTCAAGCTCGGCACGATGGACAAGACCGGACGGCGCTACGCCGAACTCGTCGCGTCGTCGCACTACCCCGGTGAGTTCGAATGAGCGGCTACCAGCGGCCTGCTGAGTGGTGTGCGACGTGCGGGAGTCCCAACCGGACGCATGACCGACACGGCCCCGTGTGCGCCGACTGTGGCGCGACGTGGCCCCTGTTCGCTGTGGACCC
>Ga0114915_1000317_pt1 | contig 22151 bp, 17 predicted proteins | sample MalvirAntarct_55_FD_87288 | JGI IMG/M metagenome (GOLD analysis project Ga0114915, IMG submission 87288) | Marine viral communities from the Global Malaspina Expedition - Malaspina viral metaG Antarct_55 | ecosystem: Environmental > Aquatic > Marine > Oceanic | place: South Georgia Island...
CATCGGGCTGACAGTGATTTCGGCATGAGCTGCCATGGCAGCTGTAGCCATAAATGTTGCCAAAGCAAGTTTATGCAATTTCATAGTCAATAAATCCTTGTAAATAAATGATTACTAGATGTAACAGCACGTAGAGTAGTGCGATGCAGTAAACTGGTCAAGTAGACGACATCGCCACTCAGCCCAACTATTTTCATGTGAGTTCTTCATCGTGCCAGACTTTCTTCAGCGCTTTCATTTTCAAAATACGCCTGTTCGAGGAGAGCTTTGCCGGCTCAATGAAGCCTATCGGGCCGCTCTGGCAAAGCACCACTATCCAGAGCCTGTAGCAGCATTATTAGGACAGGCTATGGTGGCTGTTGCCCTAATGACGGCAACCCTAAAGCTCAAAGGTAGCCTTATTCTGCAAATTCAAGGCGATGGCCCTGTTGGCTTGATTATGGCGGAGTGCAATCATGCTGGTGATGTGCGTGCAATAGCTCGCTTTGACGCTGATGCAAGCTATGCCGATACGCAGTGGACAACACTCACAGGTGTCGGCCGCCTGCTACTTACTATCGAACCTGATGATGGCGAACGTTACCAAGGTATTGTGCCGCTAGAGGGCGCGAGTTTGGCTGACGCACTGGGCTATTACTTCCAGCAGTCTGAACAACTTCCGACGAAATTCATTTTTGCTGCCGACAACAAAGGTGCTGCAGGCTTAATGCTGCAGGTTTTGCCGGGTCATGATAGTGGCGAAGACGATGATTTGTGGCCGCGCGTCACACAATTGGCGGCGACGGTGAAAAATGAAGAGCTATTAGGCGTTGATCCCGAGCAGCTTTTATATCGGCTCTTTCACGAAGAGTCGGTTGAACTTTTCCCGACGACAGAGCTGCGTTTTAAGTGCACCTGCTCGCGTGAGCGTAGTGCCAACGCCTTAGTGTCGTTGGGTGTTGAAGAGCTGCGCGAAGTTGCTGCTGAGCAAGGAGGCACGATCAGCGTCGACTGTCAGTTTTGCCATCAGGTTTATGGCTTCGATGCGGTAGACATCGAGCAGCTATTTCAACCTGCTGCGGATGCGCCAGATAGCGTGCAATAAGCTAGCGACGCATCCATAGCCTAGGTTTGGGCAGCGTGATGCTAACGTCCAAGCCGCCATCGGGATGATTGCTTAGGTGTAGTTGGCCGCGATGCTGCAAGACAATGCGCGCCACAATGGCAAGACCCAAGCCCGAGCCTTGCGAGCCGCGCGCACTATCGCCGCGGCGAAATGGCTCCTGCAGCTCCTGCATGCGCGTTTCATCAATTCCCTGTCCGTGATCACGGCAACGCAATAAAATATTGGGCCCTACTTCTTCTGTGCTAAACACGACAGGGGCTTGGCCGTAGCGCATCGCATTTTGAATTAGATTTCCGATAAGCCGTTTAAACGACAGTTTGCGTAAGCGCAGTGGTGGGATTTCACCAAGCACAGTTTCGATACGAATAAGATGGCTAAATTGTTGCGTCACTTCACTGACCAAGGCATTTAAGTCGATTTGCTCGGCCTGCTCTTCTGAGCCATCACGCATAAAGGCGATGAACTGATCCAAAATCGCGTCCATATCCTCGATATCTGTAACCAAGCCTTCTGCTAAGTCACGATCGCGCATCACTTCAGCTGTCAGGCGCATGCGTGTTAATGGTGTGCGCAGGTCATGTGAAATGCCGGCGAGCATAACCGTGCGCTCCTGCTCGGCGAGATGAATTTGCCGTGTCATTTGGTTAAAGGCTCGGTTCACTGCGCGAATTTCTGTTGGCCCACTTTGCACATCCAGCTGCGTGCTGTGCTGCCCACGCCCGACGCGTATCGCCGCTAGTTGCAGGCGCTTTAATGGTCGGTTGAGCTGGCGAGCCAGAATAATAATGGCAATGATCGATAGCAGCGGAACGCCCAAGACCCATCCTAAAATAATGCCCGGGCTGTATTGCTGCATAAATAGCAGCTCTTCGCGTACCCACATGGGTTGCTCGGTGTCGGCGCTTATCCAGAGTGTAGGGACCGGTTTAAACTCGAAGTACACCAAGGATGGAAAGCCTATTTCGCGGCGTAGCTGCTTTTGAAAGCGGTCGGTAAATAGCTCAGCAAACCATTTATCACGTGGCGATGGAAAGCGTTCGACATCACGAACAATTTCTACATTTCCGTAGTCTCGAAGCGCACGATCGATAATCTCTGGCGCAACGCCTTCGCGCTCAGCATCGCGTAGCTTCAGCATTTTAATAGCAGAGCTATGCGCGTGCTGACGAATCTCCGGCAAATATAAGTTTTGCCAAAAAAACGCAATCGATAGCGCCTGACTCATCAGCACCACGATGCCAATAACAAGCGTCGTGCGCATGGCGCTCGAGCGTGGCTTCAGCCATTGCACGAGGCTGCGTTTGCGCTTAGCCGGATCTTGCAGCTTGAGCATTAGATTAGCTCATCGGGCACAAATACATAGCCCACGCCCCACACAGTTTGGATATAGCGGGCGTTAGCGGGATTGGTTTCGATGAGCTTGCGTAGGCGTGAAACTTGGACATCGATGGATCGTTCCATCGCGCCCCACTCACGGCCGCGAGCGAGCGCCATGAGCTTATCCCGAGTGAGTGGTTCGCGTGGATGTTGTACTAGGGCTTTTAAGACGGCGAATTCGCCCGTCGTCAGCGATACCGAGGTGCCGGTATTGCTCAGTTGGCGCGTTGATAAGTCCAGTGTCCATGGACCAAAGCTGACAACTTCGCTGGTTTGTGATGGCGCGCCAGGTAGTTCGCGCGTCTGCCTGCGCAGTACGGCCTTCATGCGCGCTAAAAGCTCCTGCGGATTAAATGGCTTTTGCAAATAATCATCGGCGCCGGCTTCAAGGCCGTTGATGCGATCGCTGTCTGCGCCACGCGCGGTAAGCATAATAATTGGCGTGTTATTGCCTGACTCGCGGAGGCGATGGCAAATGGCAATGCCATCTTCGCCAGGCAGCATAAAGTCGAGCACGATCAGCGCGAATAGCTCGCGGCCGAGTACGCGATCCATTTGCACGGCATCGGCGACTGTTTTTACGCCATAGCCTTGGTCTTCTAAAAATCGCTGTAAAAGCGTGCGTAGGCGCACATCGTCATCGACAACTAAAATCTTCTGGGCATCGCGGTTGTCGCTATTCATCCCATCCTCATCTGGTTTTACCGTTAAGCCTGAGTGTACGCAGGCGCAAGGCGTTTGAACACGGGCGGCTTTTGCCTGACACAGGCGGCGGAGTAAGTGGTTTAATTGCGCATCTTAAAAATCGTTTTAACAATACTGTGAGTTGTTATGTCTGCGCTAGCTTTACAAATTGCCCGTGAACTCAATGTGCGACCTGAGCAGGTCGAAGCCACCATCGACTTATTGGATGGCGGCGCTACGGTGCCGTTTATCGCGCGCTATCGTAAAGAAGTGACCGGAGCGCTCGATGACACACAGCTGCGCCAGCTCGAAGAACGGTTAGTGTATTTGCGTGAGATGAGTGATCGCCGCACGGCCATCATTTCCAGTATTGAAGAGCAAGGCAAGATGACCGACGTTTTGCGCGAACAAATTCTGGCCGCTGAAACTAAAGCGCGTTTGGAAGATTTGTATTTGCCATATAAGCAAAAGCGCGTGACTAAGGGCCAGCAAGCCATCGCCGCCGGCCTTTTGCCACTGGCCGATATGCTGTTTAACGACCCTTCTAAAGTGCCGGAAGCTGAGGCGCAAGCGTTTATTGTGGCCGAGGCTGCCGAGGGCGGCTTGGCCTATCCTGACGTGAAAGCCGTGCTCGATGGCGCAAAACATATACTGATGGAGCGCTTTGCAGAGCAGGCCGATTTGCTGGCTTTATTGCGCGATTACTTGAAAGGTCGTGCTTTATTAAGTGCTCGTGTAGTGGTCGGTAAAGAAGCGGCGGCAGCAAAGTTTCAGGATTATTTTGCGCATGATGAAGCCTTGGCTAAAGTGCCATCGCATCGCGCGTTGGCGATGTTCCGTGGCCGCAATGAAGGCTTTTTGTCGCTAAACTTTACCCTGCCAGATACCGATGATGGCGTGCATCCCTGCGAGCATTTAATTGCCAATCATGTTGGCATTGAGGCGGCTAATCGCCCTGCCGATGTTTGGCTGAATGAAGTTGTGCGCTGGACATGGCGCGTGAAACTGCTCACGCATTTGGAAAGCGACTTGCTCGGCGAGTTGCGCGTGCAGGCCGAAGAAGAGGCTATCCGCGTCTTTGCTCGCAATATGAAAGATCTATTAATGGCCGCGCCCGCTGGCTTGCGCCCGACATTAGGCTTAGACCCTGGCCTGCGCACTGGCGTTAAAGTCGCCATTGTCGATGGCACTGGCAAGCTCGTTGCGCATAGCACGGTTTTCCCGCATCAGCCGCGCAACGATTGGGATGGTTCGCTGCATGCACTCGCTGAGCTATGTAAAACACATGGCGTTGAGCTCGTCGCCATTGGCAATGGCACGGCCTCGCGCGAGACCGATAAGTTGGTCGCCGAGCTGATGAAGAAGCATCCGTCTCTTGGATTGACCAAAATCGTGGTCAGCGAAGCCGGCGCATCGGTGTACTCAGCGTCTGAATTGGCCGCGTTAGAATTCCCCAATCTCGATGTGACTTTCCGAGGTGCGGTATCGATTGCTCGCCGCCTGCAAGACCCGCTAGCGGAGCTGGTGAAAATCGATCCGAAAGCCATTGGCGTTGGTCAGTATCAGCATGATGTTAATCAGCTCAAGCTCTCGCGCATGCTCGACACTGTTGTAGAGGATTGCGTAAACGCCGTTGGCGTGGATGTGAACTCGGCCTCGGCAGCACTGCTCACGCGCATCGCCGGCTTAAACGCAACGCTAGCGCAAAACATCGTGGCATTCCGTGATGCTAATGGCGTCTTTCGCGATCGCCAAGATCTGAAAAAAGTGCCGCGTTTAGGCGAGCGTACATTTGAGCAAGCCGCAGGCTTCTTGCGCATTGCCCAAGGTAGCAACCCGCTGGATGCATCAGCAGTGCATCCAGAATCTTATCCACTAGTGGCGAAGTTTCAGGCCGCTGCTGCATGTGATCTCGCGCAGCTCATTGGCAATAGCAAAGCATTAAAGTCGATAAAGCCAGCAGATTTTGTCGATACAAGCTTTGGTTTGATCACGGTACAAGATGTGCTCAGCGAGCTAGAAAAGCCCGGCCGTGATCCGCGCCCTGAATTTAAAGCGGTAACGTTTAGTGATGCTGTAACTGAAATGAAAGACCTGGTGCCCGGCATGGTGCTCGAAGGCGTGGTGACTAACGTTACTGCCTTCGGCGCATTTGTTGATGTTGGTGTGCATCAGGATGGCCTAGTGCATATTTCTGTGCTGTCGGATCGCTTCATCAAAGATCCGCATGAGGTGGTGAAGGCTGGCGATATTGTCAAAGTGAAAGTCATGGAAGTGGATCTGCCGCGTAAGCGTATTGCTCTGTCTTGTAAGCTAGATGCGGCGTTGCCGACAGCCGGCGATGGCGTAGCGAAAGACCGCCAATCATCACCGCGCGGCGCATCACGCCAGAGCGCCGCAACAGCTAAGCAGCCGCAACGCCAACAACAAGGCAGCGCGCCATTAAAGTCCGGCACCTTAGGCGACTTGTTTCGCAAAGCCGGCGTATCGAAATAAGCATTTGTCATCGTGGCCAGTAACGGCGGCGATTTAGGAGAGGTCGATGGACCGCGAATTAAGCATCCAGCTGCAGTGGCTGAGTAAGCAAGCAAGTTGTTTGCAGGGCATGAAGCGTGGCTTGGAAAAAGAGTCGCTGCGTATCGATAGTGATGGCTGGTTGGCGCAAACACCACACCCTGCTGCACTTGGCTCAGCGCTAACGCACCCGAGTATAACGACGGATTATTCCGAGGCTCTACTTGAACTCATCACGCCGCCTTGCGACAGCATCGCGAGTGCTTTCGGCTATCTCGATGAAGTTCATAGCTATGTCTATTCGCAGCTAGGCAGTGAGCGCTTATGGGTCAATTCCATGCCCTGCAAGCTTGGCCCCGATGCACAAATCCCGCTCGCGCAATATGGCAGCTCCAATATCGGTCGCATGAAAACGCTGTATCGCCACGGCCTCGGCCTGCGCTACGGCCGACGCATGCAAACCATTGCCGGCATTCATTACAACTTGTCATTCCCCGATAGTTTTTGGCAGGCCTGGCAGGAGGCGAGCGGCAATACGCAAAGCTTGACTAACTTCCGCTCAGAAAAATCCTTCGCGTTAATACGCAACTTCCAGCGGCGCAGCTGGTTGCTTTTGTATTTGCTTGGAGCGAGTCCGGCGGTATGCGGTAGCTTTTTAGCCGGCCGTGAGCACGGCCTAGATGCCATGCCATCGGGCACGCTATATCGACCCAATGCAACATCCTTGCGCATGAGTTCTTTGGGCTATCAAAACGATGCTCAATCAGACTTGAAAGTGTCGTATAACGCCCTCGATGAATATGTACGTGATCTTGATCGCGCCATTCGGACACCGTATGCGCCTTATGAGGCCATGGGCGTTAAGCAGAACGGTATTTATCAGCAGCTAAATGGCCATATTCTGCAATTAGAAAATGAGTATTACGGCTTAATTCGACCTAAGCGTAACGGAGCCTCAGGCGAGCGCCCAACACAGTCCTTAGCCCGATCTGGCGTTGAGTATGTAGAGCTGCGCTGTGTTGATTTAGACCCGTTTGAGCCTTTCGGCATTAGCTGCGAGAGCGCGCACTTTTTGGAGGTTTTTGCGCTGCATTGCGCACTTGCAGAAAGTCCAACCTTCAATGACGTCGACTATCAGCGCCTACCATTAAACCAACAGGCTATGGTCGAGTGCGGTCGTGATCCAGCATTAGAAATTGATACCGGCCGTGAGTCCGTACGCTTCCGTGAGCTTGCCTCTAGGCTGTTTGTTGAGCTGCGCGCTGTCGCCGAAATATTAGATTCGGCACATGTGACCAACACGTATAGTGCCGCGGTTGCAGCACAGCTTGCCAAACTGGAAGACCCTGCGCTGACAGGATCGGCGATGGTTTTGCAGGCGATCGACAAATGGGATGGCTGCTTCTATAACTTTGCCATGGATCGTGCTGAGCGCGCTCGCGACCACTTCATGCAGCGCCCGCTAGCCAATGAGCGTGCGGCAGCCTATCGCGACGAAGCTGAAGCATCATTGCAGCGTCAGGCCGATTTAGAGGCAGCGCCTGCACCAGCCTTTGATGATTTTTTGCAGCAGTATTTTGCCGACACCCCAACTGGAGACGCTTAATGTTTAACACCCAACGCTTATTTTTATGGATGGCCTTGAGCTCAGTTGTCGCAATGGCTGCTGCGCTTTATTTGCAGCACTACCAAGACCTTGAGCCTTGCCCGCTGTGCATATTTCAGCGCGTGGCGGTGATTGCATTTGGTGTCGTTAGCTTGCTGGCCTTTTTGCACAATCGTCAGGGCTTTGGTCGACGAATTTATGCTGGCCTAGCTGCTGTAGCTGGTGTGGCAGGTGTTGGTGTTGCTGGCCGTCATGTTTGGTTGCAGCACTTGCCGGCTGATCAAGTGCCGAGCTGCGGCCCAGGGCTAGACTACTGGCTAGATGCCCTGCCATTGCAGCAAGTGATTAATGAGGTTTTTAAGGGCGCTGGTGAGTGCGCCTTAGTGGATTGGTCATTGCTTGGTTTTAGTTTGCCCGAATGGACATTGCTGATGTTCGCTGGCATGACTGGCGCTGCTGTTGTGCAGCTATTGCGTCGCTAACTACGGTGTTCATGGGTAATAAAAAAGCCGGCTTTTGCCGGCTTTTTTATGTCTTATTTCTTCTTCTTTTTAGACGGTGTCGATGCAGCAGTAGATTTCTCAATGCTGAGTAGTTCAACACGGAAGTTCAGTACAGCATTTGGCGGGATGGGGCCTGCACCCTCTTCGCCATAGGCTAAATCGGAAGGAACAAAGAACTCATACACCGAACCAACGGGCATCATTTGTAAGCCTTCAGTCCAGCCGGGAATTACACTGCCAATAGTAAATGTGGCCGGCTCGCCACGATTTACTGAGCTATCAAACACCGTGCCGTCTAAAAATGCGCCTTCATAATTAACTTTAACGGTATCAGTGGCTGATGGTTTTTTACCTGTTGCCTCTTTCAGCACACGGTATTGCAGGCCAGACTCGGTGACTTTAATGCCTTCGGCATTTTGATTTTGCGCTAGAAAAGCTCGGCCAGTTTCAGCGTTTTCTTTTGCTAAAGCTTTTAAATCGGCCTCAAGTTGCGCCATGCGCTGAGCTTTATAGCGATTAATTGCAGTGGTGCGTTCTTGCGCACTGAGTAAGCTTTCTTTTTTGGCAATCGCATCTTTAAAACCCCGAATGAAAGTATCGGTATCGAGATCTGGAATTTGCTCGGCACTACCTTGGCCATTCATATAGCCGATGCTGTAGGCAAATTGTTCTTTATCGACGACAGGCTTTTTGCCGCTATTTGGAGCAAGCACTGGAGCAGTGGCAAAAGAAGCTGGAGCAATATCGGTATCTGCCTGCACCGCTGAGGCGGTAAATAAAATGGCAGCGGCGAGAACAAGACGACGCATAGGAAACTCCAAGAAATGTTGGTGAAGCTGAGCATAAGCACAAGAAGCGTGTGTGACCACTAGCCAATTGATTAAGTTCCGACAGAAAGTTGTAAAAGTTTCGCTGATAGACTCGCAATTTGACGCATCTTCGTTTAACTTCTTTTTTGCATAAACCATCTGAGGAATTTTCCATGCCCGCTGCAAAGAAAAAAGCATCGCCCATCAAGGCCAACGCTGCTAAAGCAGCGAGCCAGGTGGAAAAAATCAAAGCCGACGTAGAGAAGCAAGCTGCTAAGTTAGGCGATCAATTACAAAAAGCCGTTGATAAGGCGCAACAAGAAGCCGAAGGCTATGTTGAAGCTGGCATGAAGCTGATTGAAAAAGCGGAAGCTAGTGCAAAAGAAGCCATCGATAAGCTGCAAGCACAATTGCAAAAAGCTGCCGGTGACAAAGAAATGGTAGCGTTGATTAAAGACAGTATTCGTCAGGTACAAGTCGAGGCGAAGGCAGTTATTGCTGCTGCGAAAAAAGATTATCAAGCACGCCGTGAGATTTTAAAGTCATCGCAGAAAAGTGAATTGAAAGCATTTTTGCAAGCCAAGTTAAAAGGCACTGCTGCTAAGCCTGCCGCTAAAGCACCAGCCAAGGCACCTGCTAAAGTTGCTGCTAAGGCGCCAGCGAAGGCCGCTGTTAAAGCACCAGCAAAAGCCCCAGCAAAAGCTGCTGCAAAACCAGCGGCCGTTAAGCCAGCTGCTGCTAAAAAACCAGCGGCGGTCAAACCTGCCACTGCTGCTAAAAAGCCAGTTGCTAAAAAGCCAGCAGTAAAGCCGGCCGTTAAGCCAGCTACTGCTAAGCCAGCAGCAAAGCCAGCCGCTAAAACGGCTGAAGCACCGAAGACTGACTCAACGAACTAAGTCGTTTCAGTTAAGATGCAACGGGCCTTCGGGCCCGTTGTCATTTCTGCATACCTATTTGTAAGCCCAATTTGAGAAACCCATGATTCTTGCCGAGCAACTCGGACTGCTACGTGGCGGTCGCCCTTTATTTACCGATGCCAGTTTCGCGATCCATCCGGGTTGGCATGTGGGGCTGACTGGTAATAATGGCGCAGGCAAGAGCTCGCTGTTTTCACTGTTGCTGCGCGAATTGCAAGCCGATAGCGGTTCGCTTTCTCGCCCAGTGGGATGGGTTGTCGCGCACATGAAGCAAGAGGTTGCTGCTGTTGATCGCAGTGCACTCGATTATGTTCTCGATGGAGATGCCGAATGGCGTCAGCTCGACGAACTACTGAGTGATTTGGATTCGCTCGATGGCACGGCGATGGGTAATTTATTTGCCAATTACGAAAGCATCGATGGCTACACCGCCTCGTCTCGCGCCTCTCAGCTTTTAGCCGGCTTGGGCTTTTCTGAGTCAGATATGCAGCGCCCAGTTTCCGCATTCTCTGGCGGTTGGCGTATGCGTTTGAACTTGGCGCAAACCTTAATGTGCCGCTCAGACTTATTACTGCTCGATGAGCCCACCAACCACCTCGATCTCGATGCGATTTTGTGGCTAGAGGATTGGCTGCGTGCTTATCCCGGAACATTGGTGATGGTCTCGCACGATCGTGATTTCCTCGATGCTGTTGTCGAGCATATTTTGCATGTGGCGCAAGGCACGATTACGCATTATCGCGGCAACTATTCGATGTTTGAGCGCACTCGCGCAGAGCGATTGGCGCAGCAACAACAAGCCTTTGAAAAGCAGCAAGTGCAAGTGGCTCATCTACAATCATTTGTCGATCGCTTTCGCGCCAAGGCCACGAAAGCAAAACAAGCGCAGAGCCGCATAAAAGCATTAGAGCGCATGACTTTAAGTGCGCCTGCCGAAATCGAGTCGGGGTTAGATATTCGTTTTCGCGCGCCTGAGCGCTTAGCCAGTCCATTACTGCGGCTAGATGAGGCCGCCATTGGTCATGGTAAAACGCCACTTATTTCACATGTCGCTTTAGGCTTATATCCTGGTGCACGTATCGGCTTGCTTGGCCCCAATGGCGCCGGTAAAACCACATTGGTGCGCGCGCTAGTCGGTGACCTGCCGCTGATTTCTGGCACACGCTTAATCAGTGAGCACACGCGCATTGGCTATTTTGCTCAGCATCAAGTGGATCATCTGGACTCATCGGCAACTCCGCTAATGTTAATTCAGCGCCTAAGTCCGACCACATCTGAGCTTACGCTACGCAGTTTTCTTGGTGGTTTCGGTTTTGGTGGCGATCGCATTACCGCTGAAATTACGCCGTTCTCTGGCGGCGAAAAAGCGCGTTTAGCGTTGGCGTTAATCATTTGGCAGCGTCCCAATGTATTACTGCTCGATGAGCCGACCAACCATTTGGACTTAGCCTTGCGCCATGCCTTGCTGGTGGCCATTCAAGCGTTTGAAGGTGCGATTGTGCTGGTATCGCACGATAGGCATTTGGTTGCGGTTACCTGCGATGAGTTGTGGCTGATCAATAGCGGTAAGGCCGAGCGTTTTGATGGCGATCTCGATGACTATGCGCAGTGGTTACGTACCTGGCGCTCAAAGCAAACCAACGGTGCTCCGATCTCTGTGGTGGCCGGTGCTGATCTAGAGAAAGCAGCTAAGCCAGTTGCGGTGCCAGCAGCAATAGAGCCCAGCGCGAGCAAAAAGCCCGTGCGCTCTGCCGATCTCCGAGCCGCGCAAAAAGCCGTAGAGCGTAGCGAACAAACTATGCTCGATGCGCAAGCCAATGTTGAGTCGATTGCTGAGCGTCTTGGCGACTCAGCGCTCTATGAGCCAGCGGCCAGCGATGAACTTGCGGCAATGTTGCAGCTGCAAAAGCAGGCTCAGAAAACGATGGAGCAGGCCGAGTCGACTTGGTTGGCGGCAACGGAAGCTCTAGAGGCACTTACGGCTTAGGCTAGTAATGAAACACGGCATTGCCGGTGGCAATAAGTGCATCTTTCTCATTGTGTAGTGTCATTTGCGTCGCGCAAATTTTACTGCCAATGCGCACCACTTTTGCCGTTGCGATAAAGCTCTCACCTCGACCGGGACGCAAGTAATCAATGCGCATATCGATAGTGCCTAGCTGTGCCATACGTCGCATTTTCTCTTCCGTTGCTTGGCCTTTTAAGCGGCCATAGGCCGCAGCCATGCTGACCACGCCAGCGACGCTATCGAGCAAAGTGGCAATCACCCCGCCGTGTAAAATCTGCTGAAACGTATTGCCGACTAAGTGCGGCGCCATGCTTATTTCAGCACGCGCTTCATCTTCGCCGATGTAGACGAGCTTGCCGCCAACATGAACGATAAACGGAATAGCATTAAAGCCATCGATGAGTTGTTGGCGGCGTTTCTCTAGGCGCGCGGCACGTTCTTCGGGGCTCAGTTTTGGCGCTTGATCTGCGGTTAGTGTTTCGCTCATATCGCTATTCATGCAAAAGAATGTAATGCCGTGGAATGTAGCAAGCTCTCTGCTACGCGTCACCTCAAACTTCGCGCCATTGCTACGAAAGCGCCTGCGTTTCGGCTAAGCTGTTGCTATTACACCGAGAGAGATGATGATGTCTGTTGCCAATCGCGCGCCTTATCCCGCCACTCGCCTTCGTCGTACCCGCGCTCATAACTGGTTGCGCCGTTTGGTGCGCGAAAATCAATTAACTGTCGATGACCTGATTTATCCGGTCTTTGTGCTCGATGGTGAGCAGCGCCGCGAAGCGGTGGCATCAATGCCCGGTGTCGAGCGCCTGTCTATCGACCTGCTTATTGAGGCCGCGGCAGAATGGGTCGAGCTGGGCATTCCGGCATTGGCGATATTTCCGGTGACGCCGCCAGAGCATAAAAGCTTAGACGCAGCGGCGGCATGGTCGCCCGATGGCATCGCCCAACGCGCCACGCGCGCGCTGAAGGCCGCGTACCCTGATCTTGGCATCATCACCGATGTCGCACTCGACCCGTTCACCACGCATGGCCAAGATGGCATCCTCGATGACGCTGGCTATGTCGCCAACGATATCACCGTGGCCGCACTCGCGCGCCAAGCCTTGTCGCATGCTGAGGCTGGCGCAGACATCGTCGCACCATCCGACATGATGGATGGCCGCATTGGCGCTATCCGCGCTGCACTTGAGGCAGCAGGCTATGAGCGCGTTAGTATTCTTTCTTACGCGGCCAAATATGCCTCGAGTTACTACGGGCCATTTCGGGATGCAGTAGGCTCCGCTGGCAATTTAAAAGGCGGCAATAAAAAGAACTATCAGATGGACCCGGGTAATTCCGACGAAGCCTTGCATGAAGTTGCGCTCGACCTGGCTGAAGGCGCCGACATGGTGATGGTTAAGCCTGGCATGCCATATTTAGATATTGTTCGTTTGGTTAAATCTGAGTTTCAAGTGCCAACTTTTGCATACCAAGTGAGTGGTGAGTACGCCATGCATGTGGCAGCCTTTGAGCGCGGTTGGCTGTCGCGCGAGCCAGTTATTTTAGAATCACTATTGGCATTTAAACGCGCGGGCGCAGATGGTATTTTGACCTACTTTGCCGTTGAGGCGGCGCGATTACTTCATGCTTCATCACGCTGACATCTTGGTGGTATAGCCTGCATCATCAAAAGCGCTGATTACCTGAAGGATATGTTATGACTGAGCCTGCTGAAAGCTTTGAGTTGACCAGCCCAGAGCTGTATTTGAATCGAGAGCTAAGTATTCTCGATTTCAATATGCGTGTGCTGGAGCAGGCGACGGATCCTAGCCATCCGCTTATCGAGCGCCTAAATTTCTTGCTGATTTTTTCGCGCAACCTCGATGAGTTTTTCGAGATTCGTGTCGCGGGTTTGCTGCAGCAAGTTTCATTTGGGCATATCAGATCGGGCCCCGATGGTTTATTGCCGCAAGAAGTGCTGAAGCTTATTTCAGAGATTTGCCACGCGGCGGTTGAGCGTCAGTATCGTATTTTGAATGATGATTTATTGCCGGCGCTGGCTGCTGAAAATATTCGCTATCTGCGCCGTGATGAATGGACGGATAAGCAGTCGGCGTGGGTGCGAAAGTACTTTAAAGAACAAGTCCTGCCAGTGCTTACGCCTATCGGGCTTGACCCTTCACATCCATTCCCGCGCTTGGTTAATAAATCGCTGAACTTTATTGTGTCACTCGATGGCAAAGATGCCTTTGGCCGCCAAATGTCATTGGCTGTGGTGCCTGCCCCGCGTTCATTGCCGCGAGTCGTGCGTCTGCCAGACGACATTGTTGATGGTGGTGATCAGCATGTGATGTTGTCTTCGATTATTCACGAACATGTTTCAGAGCTGTTTCCAGGCATGACGGCGAATGGCTGTTTTCAATTCCGTGTTACGCGGAATGCCGATATGACGGTTGATGAAGATGCGGAAGATTTAGCCTCTGCACTGCAAGGTGAGTTACTTTCGCGGCGTTATGGCGCGGCCGTGCGTCTTGAGGTGGCGGATAATTGTCCTCGGCACATTATTGACTATTTACTGAGACAGTTTGGCTTGAGTAATGAAGCCTTGTATCAAGTAAACGGGCCAGTGAATTTATCGCGGCTGCTTTCAGACTTTGATCGGCCGCGTTTGCGTTTTAAGCCCTTTAGGCCTCGCACTCCTGAGGTGCTACAAAAGTCGGAAAGTATTTTCGAGGCTCTCGCACAAGGCGATATTCTTTTGCACCACCCGTTTGAGTCCTTTGCTCCGGTGGTCGATATGCTGCGTCAGGCTGCTCGAGACCCGTCCGTGCTTGCGATTAAGCAAACCTTGTATCGCTCGGGCCCTGAGTCTGAAATTGTAAACGTACTGGCTGATGCCGCACGTAATGGCAAGGAAGTGACAGCCGTTATCGAGCTGCGCGCACGCTTCGATGAAGCATCAAATATTGAAGTTGCAAATAAGCTGCAACAAGCCGGTGCGATCGTGGTTTATGGCATCGTGGGCTATAAAACCCATGCGAAAATGATCTTAATTGTGCGTCGTGAAGGCCGTAAGCTTATGCGCTATGGCCACTTAGGGACTGGTAACTATCACGCAGGCAATGCGCGTCTCTATACCGACTATGGCTTGCTCACGGCGAACCCTGAGGTTTGCGAAGATATTCATAAAATCTTCCAAGAGCTTACCGGTATGGGCAAAGTACTGCGTTTAAAGCAGCTGTTGCACGCACCATTCACATTGCACCCCAAGTTGCTCAGCATGATCGAGCAAGAGATCAGTAACAAACAGGCGGGCTTGCCAGCGCGTATTATCATTAAAGTGAATGCGTTGACGGAAAAGGTGCTCATGCAGGCACTGATGCGCGCCTCACAAGCAGGCGTGCAAGTCGATCTAATTATTCGCTCAGTGTGCTGCTTACGACCTGGTGTTGCGGGTGTCACCGATAACATTACGGTACGCTCTATTGTCGGTCGCTTTCTTGAGCATACTCGCGTGTTTTATTTTGAAAACGGCGGTGAAGCTTTAGTGTTTTGCTCCAGCGCAGACTGGATGGATCGCAACCTGTATCAGCGAGTTGAAACCTGTTTTCCTATCCTCGACCCCGTACATCGCAAACGCATTATTGATTACGGCTTGATGCTCTACCTTAACGATAATACGCAGGCCTGGGATATGCAGCCTGATGGCAGTTGGGTGCGCGCTACGCCGGGCGATGATAGCCCCTGTAGCGCACAGCAAAAGCTCTTAGAAAAATTCAGTTAGTGCACTGAGAGCTTTAGGCTGGCGCTATTAAAGTAGCTGCACTCTTGCTCTAAGTCGGCTAGCGTTAATGGGTGCGCTTTTAACCAGCCTTTCTCGAAGTCTATGCGGTAGTGCTCACCATCGGAGCGAAGTCGAGGGACGGCGATATCATCACGACTACGGCTGTGATTAAGCAATACTGCCAGACGCAATATCAAGGTGAGTTGGAGTAGTTTCTCGCCACCGGCGCTACGCAAAGATTCCATATTTTCATTGCGCAAGCGGCGTCGGTGAGAGCCGACCATTAGCGATAAAACTTCCTGCTCTGGGTTGGAAAACCCGGCAAGGTCAGAGTGCAGTAACAGGTATGCGCCGTGCTTGTGAAAGCCAGTATGCGAGATGGCCTTGCCAATTTCGTGCAGTTGGGCAGCTCTTAGTAATGTACCAAGGTGATCCTCATCAAATTGGAGCGGCGACTGCAGTTGATTAAATAGCTCAGTTGCCGTGTCACAAACGCGCATGCTGAAGTCGCGGTCTATGCCATAACGCTGCTGCAATGAATCAATACTACGGTCTCGCACATCACCTTCCCCATATCGCCCCAGCATGTCATAGAGCACGCCTTCACGCAGTGCGCCGTCGACAAAGGTCAGTGTTTCAATATGCAAGGATGCGAAAACTGCGCTCACAATCGCAAAGCCTGCCGGAATCAGTAGGCGGCGATCTTCCTTGAGGCCTGGCAGCTCTAGCTTGCTAATGTCATCGACGCTAAGTATTAGTTCGCGTAACTTTGGAATAGCATCGGCTGGAATATGCCCTTCCGGCGTTCCCCAGCCGAGACTGCAAATTACGTTGCGCATTGCTTTCATTGTGCCTGATGAGCCAGCTGCGACATCCCAGCCGAGTTCGCGATAATTGCGCGCAATAGAGGCTAATTCTTGACGAGCGCTGGTAGTGGCACGATTGAGTGCTTCTGGGCTGATGCGGCCATCGCCAAAAAAGCGTTGGCTATAGCTTACGCAGCCCATATGTAAAGATTCAGTGAGCAACGGTTCGTGGCGCTCGCCGATAATTAGTTCGGTTGATCCGCCGCCAATATCGATGATTAAACGCTTGCCCTGACCAGCCATGGTTTGCGATGCGCCGATATAAATTAATCGCGCCTCTTCGCGACCAGCGATAATTTCAATGGGTCGTTTCAGTACTTCTTGCGCAGCTAAAGTAAAGCGTCGTGCATTGCGCGCGACGCGTAAGGCGTTGGTTCCAACTATGCGTAAATGGTCAGGCTCGACACCCGCTAGGTGCTGACTAAAGCGTGACAAACAGGCTAGAGCACGCTCAATTGACTCGTCGCTAAGCATTTGATTTTCATCAAGGCCCGCGGCCAATTGAACTTTTTCAGACAGGCTTTCAGTGAGACGAATGACGCCATGATCTAAGCGTGCAACGGCCAAGTGAAAGCTGTTTGAGCCCATGTCGACAGCGGCCAATAAGCCATCATTTAAAGGCTTGCTACGCAGCATTGGCGTACTCCTTGTGGCTTATCAAATGTATAAGCAGAATTCGTAATTGTAACGCAGCACGAGTCGCTTGCATGACTTTCTCGTCCGTGTGTTACTATCGATGAGTGATTAATCCCTACTTTCTGACGGAGTGCCATGATGAGCAGTGAGCTGATCGTCAACACCAGCGACGCCAATTTTGCCGCCGATGTATTACAATCCGATGTGCCAGTTTTGGTTGATTATTGGGCGCCATGGTGCGGTCCATGCAAAATGATTGCCCCAGTGCTAGATGAATTAGCCAGCGAATACCAAGGCCGCGTGAAGATCGTCAAAGTCAACGTTGACGAAAACGCAGCAACTGCTGCCAAGTTCGGCGTGCGTGGTATTCCTACCTTAACGTTGTTCAAAAATGGCGAAATCGCTTCGACAAAAGTCGGCGCGTTATCAAAATCGCAGTTGACAGCGTTTATCGACTCCTCTATATAAGTTTTATCGGCGATGGTTGCACTCCGCACCGTCGCCTCGTTACAGCCTAGATTACTCTTAACCCGTTCCCCATGACCTCCAGCCAACTCCCGTTGCGCTGCGCAGTTACTTCCTGCTGAACGACCTCAGCCTAGCATTGGCCATTAGAGTAACTAGGGTATTCCCACCCTCCAATTGACAGCACGGTATGAATCTCACCGAACTCAAGAAAATGCCGATAGGCGAACTCATCAAAATTGCGGAATCCATGGGCTTAGAAGGCATGGCTCGCAACCGTAAACAAGACATCATTTTCGCCATTCTAAAAACGCACGCTAAAAACGGCGAAGAAATCTTTGGCGATGGCGTTTTGGAAATCCTTTCCGATGGCTTCGGATTTTTACGCTCAGCGGAAGGCTCATATTTAGCCGGGCCGGATGACATTTATGTCAGCCCGTCACAAATACGCCGCTTTAACTTACGCACTGGCGACACCATTTCCGGGACTATTCGTCCGCCGAAAGAGTCGGAGCGTTATTTCGCGTTATTGAAAGTTAATCAAATTAATTTAGACGCGCCTGAAAACGCGCGTAATAAAATTTTGTTTGAAAACTTAACGCCACTTTTCCCAACTCAGCGCCTCGTTATGGAGCTGGGTAATGGTTCTACCGAAGACTTAACGGCACGTACTATCGATTTGGTAGCGCCTTACGGTAAAGGCCAGCGCTCACTAATTGTGGCGCCGCCGAAAGCCGGTAAAACCATGTTGCTGCAAACCTTGGCTCAATCCATTGCGCGTAATAATCCTGAAGCGACACTTATTGTGCTGCTGATCGATGAGCGTCCAGAGGAAGTCACTGAGATGCAACGCACCGTGCGCGGTGAAGTAGTTGCCTCGACCTTCGATGAGCCACCAGTGCGTCACGTACAAGTGGCCGAGATGGTCATCGAGAAGGCCAAGCGTTTGGTTGAGCATAAAAAAGATGTGATCATTTTGCTCGACTCCATCACGCGTTTGGCTCGTGCCTATAACACGGTAATTCCTAGCTCAGGCAAGGTGCTTTCCGGTGGTATTGATGCGCATGCTTTGGAGCGTCCAAAGCGCTTCTTCGGTGCCGCACGTAATATCGAAGAAGGTGGCTCGCTGACGATTATTGCTACGGCATTGATCGACACTGGCTCGAAAATGGATGAGGTCATCTTTGAAGAGTTCAAAGGTACCGGCAACCATGAAGTTAACCTTGACCGTCGCATCGCTGAGAAGCGCGTGTTCCCGGCCATCAACATCAAGAAATCAGGCACGCGTCGCGAAGAGCGCTTGATTGGCGATGATGAACTGAAGAAAGTTTGGATTTTGCGCAAGCTACTGCATCCAATGGATGAGATAGCTGCAATCGAGTTCTTGCTCGATAAGCTTAAAGACGTGAAAACCAATGATGAATTCTTCGACATGATGAAGCGTAAATAGGCCATTTCGCATGCGCTATTTGAGCAGCCTGCCCACTGAACTGCCGAGCAAGACACCGAGTTGGTACGAGGTCTTAGCTGAGGCGCGTGTGGGTATAGAGCTGCTCGACGGCCTACGCCTTAAGCGTCACTTGCATAATAATCTGCCGCGTGGCGATGAGCATGGCAAGGCTCATCCCGTGATGCTGCTACCAGGCTATGGGGCCAGCGAGCGGGCGATGCAAATGTTGGCCAAGCGCCTTGAGGCATTGGGCTATGTGGTGCGGCAATGGGGCCAAGGCAAAAACCATGGTGCAGTGCATAAGCTGGTGCCGCCACTGAAAGCGCGTATTCGCGAATGGTCGGCTGAGTTAGGCCAGCCCATCAGTCTCATTGGTTGGTCTTTAGGTGGTTATATTGCGCGCGAATTAGCCCGTGATTTGCCGGCTGAAATTGCCGGTGTGGTCACGCTAGGCTCGCCAGTTGTTGGCGGCCCGAAGTACACGCTAACGGCAAAGCAGTACGTGAAGATGGGTTTTGATCTTGATGCGATCGAGCGCGATATTGCCGCGCGAGACAGTGTCCCGATTCAATGCCCGATGACGCTTATCTTCAGCCGTGTTGATGGCATCGTGAGCTGGCCGGCGACTATCGACCGTGTCACGCCGCATGCGCGTCATATGGAGGCAAATTGCTCACATATAGGCATGGTGCTTAGCCCGAAAGTATTTCGCCAAATAGCGAAAGCGCTGGCGGACCAGCGCGAAAGCTTAGCGAACTAATTCCTGTCGCAGGTTACGTCGACACTGCTTGCTCGCTAGAGCGAGAGCTAGGTGCCGAGTAACTGTAGGGCGTGTTAGCGCGGACGCCTCGGTGCACGACTGCCATCATCACGTGGTGGTAAGCCCGTGTGCTGCGTCTGTATTTGCCCCTTCTGCGGCGTACGCTGTGACGCACGCGACTTCTGTGGCTGCACCTTCACCGACACGCCTTCTATCGTACTGGTGTTTTTCTTGCGCGGACTCGCGTACTGGCCATCGGTCGCTGGTTGCCATGTTGGAATCAAATGCTGCTTACCGTTGCCAATTAGATCGGCACGACCCATCGCTCTCAATGCTTCACGCAGCAATGGCCAGTTATTGGCATCGTGGTAGCGCAAAAAGGCTTTGTGCAGGCGACGACGTTTATCACCTTTCACAATTTCTACTTCTTCCGAATCACGCGTGACTTTACGCAGCGGGTTTTTGCCGCTGTGATACATCGCTGTGGCTGTGGCCATGGGCGATGGATAGAACGCCTGTACTTGGTCGGCGCGGAAGCCATTTTTCTTTAGCCAAATAGCCAAGTCCAGCATGTCTTCATCGGTGGTGCCGGGGTGGGCCGCGATGAAGTAAGGAATGAGAAATTGTTCTTTGCCCGCTTCTTTCGAAAACTTATCGAAGAGCTGCTTGAAGCGATCATAGCTGCCAATGCCGGGCTTCATCATTTTCGATAAAGGCCCTTCCTGCGTGTGCTCTGGGGCAATTTTCAGGTAGCCGCCAACATGGTGTGTGACCAGCTCGCGCACATATTCGGGCGATTGCACAGCGAGGTCGTAGCGTAGGCCTGAGCTAATCAAGACCTTTTTCACGCCCTTGAGCTCACGAGCACGGCGGTAGAGTTTGATCAGCGGGTCATGATCAGTATTGAGGTTTTCGCAAATGCCGGGATAAACACACGATGGCTTGCGGCAGGCGGCCTCGATTACGGGGCTTTTGCAGGCTAGGCGATACATATTGGCAGTCGGGCCGCCAAGATCAGAGACGATGCCGGTGAAGCCCGGCACATCGCGCATTTTTTCCACTTCACGAATGATCGAGTCTTCCGAGCGGCTTTGAATAATGCGGCCTTCATGCTCAGTGATAGAGCAGAAAGTGCAGCCGCCAAAGCAGCCGCGCATGATGTTGACCGAGAAGCGAATCATCTCGTAGGCCGGAATGCGTGCGCCCTCATAGGATGGATGTGGTACGCGGGCATAAGGCAGATCGAAGACGTAGTCCATCTCTTCGGTGGTCAACGGAATTGGCGGTGGGTTGAGCCAGACGTCATTTTCACCGTGGCGCTGAACTAGCGCGCGAGCGTTGCCGGGGTTGGTTTCTAAGTGCAATACGCGGTTGGCGTGAGCGTAGAGCACGGGGTCGGCTTTGACTTTCTCATACGACGGCAGGCGAATCACCGTGTCATCACGCGCAGGCAATTTGCTGCGCTTGCTCACGCTACCGGCGGGCAATAGGTCGACCACAGTGGTGTCATCGGGCAATGCGGTGAGATCGCCCCAAGCGCCTGGTGTAACCTCGATTGGTGCGCCGATGTCATTGGCGCCGTGCATGCTATTGCTGCTGAAAGTGCCGAAGCCACGATCGCTGGCGGCATTGCTCAGCTCGCTGGAAAATGCGCTGCCGGCATAAGTTGCTGCGCTCTTTTGTTTCTCGATATCGCAGGCGGCTAAGTCGGCGGTGTTCACATAGGGGTTGAGAATACGGTCGACGCGGCCAGGTGCATCGACTCGTGTGGAGTCAAGGACAAACATGCCTTTAGGCGTGTCGCGACGTAAAAACGAAGTGCCGCGTACATCGGTGATATTACGAATGGATTCGCCACGACTTAAGCGGTGAGCAATCTCGACGATGGCGCGCTCAGCATTGCCGTAAAGCAAAATATCAGACTTAGCATCGAGCAAAATCGAGCGGCGGACTTTATCTTGCCAGTAATCGTAATGTGCGATGCGCCGTAGTGAGGCTTCGATGCCGCCGAGTACTTGCGGCACATCGGGATAGGCTTCGCGAGCGCGTTGGGCATAGACGAGGCTGGCGCGATCTGGGCGGCGACCGCCTTCGTCATTGGGCGAATAAGCATCGTCGGAGCGGATTTTGCGATCGGCCGTGTAGCGGTTGATCATCGAGTCCATATTGCCGGCGGCGATGCCGAAAAATAGGTTGGGTTTGCCCAGCACTTTGAATGGGTCAGCAGACTGCCATTCAGGCTGCGCGATGATGCCGACGCGAAAGCCCTGGGCTTCGAGCAGGCGACCGATGATGGCCATGCCGAAGCTTGGGTGGTCAATATAGGCATCGCCGGTAATGATGATGATGTCGCAAGAGTCCCAGCCAAGTTGGTCCATCTCGGCGCGCGACATTGGTAAAAATGGCGCGTCACCAAAACATTCGGCCCAATAACGGCCGTGGCCGAAAAGCGGCGTTTTTGCGACCGGGGGTAACAAGCTCATCACATCACTCCAGCACGGGAAACGTGCAGATTAGCTGGCGGACATAATGGCCCGCCGGATTCAAACAGTTTTAGAAGCCCAGCAACGGCAACAGGGCTTCGACCATTGCGCCATCGAGACCGACTAGGCCGCCGACGCGGTTGGACAGGCTGGTTTTCAGACTTTCGCCGGTGTTGTTACGCAGCGCAGTAGCTGCTTTAAC